>SDBT01000571.1_pt1 | contig 58940 bp, 39 predicted proteins | sample 2277101 | NCBI WGS metagenome assembly SDBT01 (sample SAMN10404973, study PRJNA504765) | marine sediment metagenome | isolation source: marine sediment core GS10_PC15, 103 cmbsf | place: Arctic Ocean: Southern Knipovich Ridge | collected 2010 | reverse complement strand
ACTTTTCGAGGCCAACCGCGACGTGTTGAAAACGGTCGACGTTCTACCGATTGGCACAGTGCTGAAAATTCCACCTCGCCAGCAGCCAACTAAAACCCAACTGCAGCCGACTAGGACCCAACTGCGGCCGACTATGACAGAGCCTCCGGAGAAGGCCTTGCCCACACAATCCCAGAGAGTGGGCAAGGTGAAATCGGGGGCCATTTTTGTCTTAATATTCTGGCCGGGGACGGCGACCGCCAGAAACATAACGATAGCGACGCCACAAGAGATTTGCAGTTTCATGATCCTCCCTATTTTAAATAAAGCATTCTGCCTTTAAGATTGTTCCGCTGCAATGTAACTTTAAAGTAGTAAACTCCGCTGGCGAGGGCCGCCCCCGATCGTTCCTCGAGATCCACCGGAATCCTGTTTCTTCCCGATGACAGGACGAGGTTTTGTTGAGCGATCATCCTCCCTCGAATATCGAATATCTCGAGACGGGCCGCCCCCTCGACAGGAGAGAACAGCGATATCATGGTTCTGCCATTGAAAGGATTGGGATAGTTGCCCTCGAGTATGAAACCCGATGGAGCAGCGTTTCCTCTTCGGTCCACTATGGTCGGTTCCAGGAACGCTGAATATAAATAATCACCAGAGGTTCCTTGAGTAATGTCTGCGACGAGGGCTACCCATAGGTATTGACCGAAATTCTCAACAATATATTCGCCATCGTTAGCGGTGTCGATTTCGAAAATATCGTAGGCATGACTGTCGTCGGCAGCGGCCCTGATTATCTGCAGATACCAGATCCTGTCATCATCGCCGTCGAATACGATATGAAGATTGCCCTCCTGGCCTTCATTCGTGAAGAGTATATAATTGCAGCCCGGGGCGGTGGGCCTGGAGGAAGATGTCATATTATCAACGGGGTAATCCGAGTGCGTTCTCATGGTGCGTGCGAGGGTATAATTCGATCCTTCCTCGTAATGATTGCCGTCGTCTCTATAATTAGTCAGATAGTTCCAGAGGGAAAAGATGACATACTGTTCGTCGAGAGAGGTTCTGTAATCGCTACAGGTTAACTCCAGCGCAGATACTGCATCATTATCGATGGTGTAGTTCCACGATGACAGGATAAACTCATGTCCCCAGTTTTCGTAGAGGAACATGGGCCAGATGAATCCCCCGTACTCGAATCCGCCGTTCGCTGTAAAAAGAGAATAGTGAGGGTAATTCAGAAAATAATAGAGATAAGCATAATTATCGTTGATATCGTCCCATATCATATCTTCCATCCAGGTGGCACAGTTTTCCATATACCATCCTCCGGCAAAGAGGTTGTATGCGAATTGAACCGCGTGTGCGAATTCGTGGGCGGATGTCACTTTCATGGGAAGAGTACGATCTTCATATCCAAATCCGTCATAGGAGGGGTCGACATAGACATAGCTCGTATAGTCGTAAGCGCGTCCGGGGCGCTGGTTGGACTGAAATTCGGCGAAGGTCACTCCGTAGGCACCGGCATATCTGTGCATATAAATATCATAAAGATTCTCTCCACCTCCTCGCAGGCTGTCGAAAGGAGGTGTATCATACAACAAAGAATCGCACTGGAAGGACCATGCCAGATCGAAATATTCGGCGGTGCGATTCACAAAGTCCGGGATACCATCAGCGGGATCGATATCAATATCGGGCTGATATACGGCATGGCCTCCGGTGGTGTCGAAATGGATTCTGAAGAAACCGGAGGGTGAATCGAAATAGGCCTGCTTGTCAACCCGGTATAATAAGAACGAGAACCGTCTTCTAAACTCAGCGTCCGCATGGCCCCAGTTTTGCCTGATATCCATGGCCAGAAGAGTGCCATCTTTTAAGGGGCGGTCGATCCTGTAGCGAGAAGGTAATAAGGCAGGGTCGGTCAACATCAGGGCCTTCAGCGTAAGCTTCTCTGTAAGAGTCAGTTCCCCGCTCTCAAAATCCGATTCTATATTTTCGAACCCACCGCCCAGAGCCTCTAATGGGAAACTGCAGAGTACTAATCCGGCTATTATCAGAGCTGTTGGAATTCGCAAAAGAGTCTTTATCGTTCTCATTTAATCTAATTTAGCCTATTATGATTAGTTGTCAATTCAAATTCCGAATGGAGAGATAATCTGCTGTATGTCAGGGGGTTACGAACAATGCCCGGCTTATGCGAGGGCATTCTCGTGGATTAGGAATACAGAACAACTCTCTGTTCTCCTGGCATGGCTACTAACAGTAACCCGGGATGCGTATATTAGAATTCCGCTCCAAATGAAAAATAAGTCTCCGGTTTTGGAGCAACATAGGAGAGGTTTGTTGCCCAGGCGAGATCAACTCTCAGAACAAATATGCCGAGGTTTACGCGAGCGCCGACGCCAAAACCGCCCTTCAGGCTCCCCAGAGTAGGGAATCCAAGTTGATCGTCGAAAAAGCGGAATTCCTTGTTGTAATTCCAGGCGGCTCCCACATCCCAGAAAATCGCTCCCGACACCTGCTGCAGAGTAATAGGCAGCGGGAAATTAAGTTTAAAATAGTCTATAAACGGATAGCGAAACTCAAGATTAGCTACACTGTAATGGGTCCCGACCTCTTCGAAATACGAATACCCTCTCAAGGGGACTATAATCTCATTTACATATATGTCCTGGACACCGTATATATCATCAGTGGCCCGTTTTGGTCCGATCCAGTTTGATGAGCCGCCCAGGTAAAACTTTTTGGTATCTGCACCGCGTGATCCTCCTCCGCCTAAACGCAGTGCCAGATTATAGCGACCCCAGAAATACCAGTATTTGCGGAAATCAAACTGTAACGATCTGTAAGATAAACCGCTGTTTACAGCCTTGATTGAATTTTCGAACGTTATCTTGTATCGCTGGCCGGCCACCGGTCCAACAATACCCCATATGATAGCATCGTTTATATATTCCAAGCTTGTGGAAAGAATATTGGTTGTGCTATTGGGCCGGAAAAGATAATTGTCCCTGGCGACCGTCAACTGTGTCAGATACAGATCGAGCCGCGAGAATTTCGAAAATGGATAACTTGCATATCCCTGGGCGCCGTAAACCCTGTCGGAGAAATAAAATCTTGAAAAATCATCGTAATAGAGGTTTTTGAAATGGAAGATTCCGGCGGCGTAATCGATTCTCTTGCCGGTGAAGGCATAGCTGACCTGGATATTGGACTGGTCGATGGTATTCACAAGATCTGTAAAAATGTAAAAGTGGTGGTTGCCGAAGACATCCGAAATAGACAGAAAAGACTGCCCTCTCAGGCCATAAAAATTATCGTATGAGAACCCCCCCGTGACCAGCTCCGGAGAGAATTTCAATTCATACTGTTTTTGCTTGTAGCGTCCGTCCGGAAGAAGATATTCGAGGGTATCCTCCATAGCGATGTCAGCGGTCTCCGCATCCGCCTTGAGCGAATCAGATTCGTCTTCTGCATCCTTGGATTTATCTATCAGGCTTTCTCCGGCTCGGAATATATAACTGCTGAAATCCAGCGATTTGGCCTCGGTGGTGTCGATTGCAGCGGTCGTCTCCCTGGCAACTATTTCGATTTGAGGAACGAAAATATTCTGTTCTCCACTTCTCAGTTTTTGCATGAATGGGGTCAATGTAAGCTCGCCGGTTTCCGGCGCGGCGTTTTTCAAATCCTCGAGAATATAGATATCGAATCCAAAATTGTTGAACGCGGAAAATGCTATTTTATCGCCGTCGGGCGACCATGACGGCGAAAAAGCGCCCGAAATTATGTTGGTTAAGGGGAATTCATTGCCTGAGTCAATCTCATAGAGGTATAAATTGTCTATGCCATTTCTGTTGGAGACGAAGGCTACGCGTTCGCCATCGGGGGAGAATGCAGGCTGATAATTCTTATATGGATTATCCGTAAGTGGCTGTATGTCATTATGTCCTATATCGAAAAGGAAAATGTTGTAATTGCCATAAGCGAACCCGGTACTATTTTCCTCCTCATCGCCCGTGGGACGGTCTGATGCAAACACCAGGAATCGGCCGTCCGGTGACCACGAGGGATCGCTGTCGTCGTATTTGTCTTGAGAGAGACGGGTCAAATTAGCATCTTCGAGGTCGTAAATATAAAGATCGGTGAGACCTTCATTCATACCCTGGAAGGCGATTCTGGAGCCGTCCGGCGACCATGAAGGGTTACGCATTCCGCCAAGGCCGGGGTCGATTGTCATCTTACGGCCACCGTTTTCGGCATCGAATATAAAAATAACGTCTCGACCTTTACTTTTACTAACAAAAGCAATCCGCTCTCCATCGGGCGACCAGGCGATTCCGGAATTATAAGAGTGCAGAGATTCCAGATCGCCGGAGCGTTCCGCTTTGACAAGGCGGGAAATGATCTTGCCATCGATAGTGGAAATAATATAGATCTCGTTAAAGCGATCGGAATAACCGTGTCGCGGATTGGATCTATCGGAGAAGAAAGCCAGCCGATCCCCCTTGGGAGACCATTCCGGTTTCTGGTTATATATGGACCCGTCCTTCGTATGGTCTGTCAGGGATTCGGCGATCTCTCCCGGCTCTTGCCTTGCGGCTATCTCCGGCCAGTAAATGCGCTTCAATGTTTTCTGCCACTGGTCGGAAAGATCCTTCATGGACAATCCAAGGGCAGCTTTAACCGCTCTCTCCATGGTGACCTGGACTTTGCCCTTGCTCAAGATCTCAAATATCTTCTCTTCGCCATATTTTTCCGAGATGAAGTTGATAGCAGACTGTCCGCCTTTATATGCCAGGAATCCGCCCAATTGCTCCAGGGGTGGCAAATACCCCTCGATGACGGCATCGCGGACAAACATGTCAGCCTGAAGATCCCATCCATAGCGGGAGGAATACTCAGCGTAGCCCTCGGAGAACCACAATGGCGGCCTGAATAATGCTTCCCTTGAAAAGATTGAGTTGACAGCGTTGCCGTAGAGTAGATCGAACCAGACCGCATGGGTCAATTCATGATGCAGGACGTGGCGAAAATCCTCATAGGAACCGGTGAAAGGTATTACTATACGACTCTGGAAGACCTCGGTGAACCCCCCGACCCCTTCGGGAATAAGCTCCGATATGACATTAGTCTGCTGAAATTCATTATGAGAGGCATAAATTATTATGGGCACACGCTCTGTCAGTGTATAATTCAATTCCTCTCTGATTTCTTTATATGCTTCCTCGAGCGTTCCGGCAGCAAATATCGCCAGCGTATCCTCGCCCTGGTAGAAATATATATCGAAATTGGAAGTCTGAATATAAGACCAGTTGAAATCTCTATACTGGACTTTATTCTGGCCAAAATAGACATTTTGAGCTATGGCCGACTGCCAGGCTGTCACCGCCAATAGCGCCAGGATTATCCGCTTAACTAACATCATTTGGCTCCATCCATGACCTCTTCTCCCTATTAAAACAGGACTCTGCAAGGGCAGGTTCCTTTTCCCCTGATATTACCCGGAAACCCGCTGGATATTCCCTCCCAGACTCTCGAATTTCTTTTCAATTGACTGGTAGCCTCTATCAATATGGTAAACCCTGAGGATCTCCGAATCTCCACCGGCCGCCAATGCGCCTATGGTCAGTCCGGCTCCAGCACGAATATCCGACGCCATCACCGACGCCCCGTTTAGCCGCCTTACGCCGTTTACAACAGCTTCCTCTCCCGATATTTTTATATCGGCCCCCAGGCGCTGAAGTTCCATGACATGCGTAAACCGTTCGGTGAATACTGTTTCACGTATATATGATGTGCCGTTCCCGATGGCTGCGAAAGCCATGGTGGCTGCCTGCAGATCGGTGGGAAAACCGGGGAAAGGATAAGTGGTTATTCTAACCGAGCCGGGACGTCGTCCGCGAGAGGCGATAATTCTATCTTTCCTGACTTCTATATTCATGCCTGTTTCACGCAGCTTGGAAATCAGGATCTCGTTATCTCCCGGTCTGGTTCTGCCTATCTCGATTTTTCCGCCGCAAGCACCCACGGCCAGCAAAAAAGTGCCGGTCTCCAGGCGGTCGGGAATGATGCGATGCTCCACAGCGCGAAGCTGTCTTACACCGGCAATTTCAATCCTTGCAGTTCCCGCACCCTCAATTCTGGCTCCCATTTTGTTCAGGAAAACGGCAAGATCGACGACTTCGGGATCGCAGGCAGCATTGATGATAGTGGTTTTTCCTTTTGCCAGGACCGCAGCCATCATGACGTTTTCAGTCCCGGTATGGCTCGGCCTGTCGAAGAATATTTCGGTTCCGATGAGCGTTTTTGCTGAAGCCGAGATATAACCTTTGCTTTCGGTTACGCGTGCCCCCAACCGCTTAAATCCCAGAATGTGCTGGTCGATCGGGCGTGGCCCTAACACGCATCCCCCCGGAAGAGATACTCTGGCTTTTCCCATACGACTTAAAAGCGGCCCCATGACTAAAAAAGACGCTCTCATTTTGCGAACCAGATCGTAGGACGCAATATAGTTGTTGATATCGATGGCATCGACTACCAGGCTGCCCGATTCAGGGTCATGCGTCGCTTTTGCGCCAAGACCTTCTATGACTCCGATGATCGTTCTTATATCCATGAGATTCGGTATGTTGGACAGTACGGTTTTGCCCTTTTCCGCCAAGAGCGAGGCTACTATGATTGGCAGGGCGGCGTTTTTCGAACCCGAAATCTCGACTTTACCCGATAGCTTCTTGCCGCCTTTTACAATAAACTTATCCATAAACCCTTTCTACAGTGATATTTGACACAAGAACAGCCGCTTGGTTTATACGCTTTCAAATTCTTTTTGCTCCATCGTTTGTGATTATATTATAATGGCTGTAATGGAGCAAGCGAATAGAACCAAAAGCAAAGTCTACTTCGTCTCAGACGCTCATCTGGATATTAGAGAAAGCCCATCGGAGCGTGAAAATAAGCTGCTTGAAGTCTTCAATAAAATCAAGAATGATGGTTCTCATCTCCATATCGTGGGCGATCTCTTCGATTTCTGGTTCGAGTATAAATATGCGATCCCGGCTGCATATTTGAGAGTGATATCGGCTCTTCTGGATCTGACGCAGAGCGGGGTAGAGGTTTATTATATTCCCGGGAATCACGATTTCTGGATGAGAGATTTTCTCTGGCGGCAAGCCGGTGTCAAGCCGACCGAGGATTTTTTTGGAATCCACCATTTTGACAGGAAAATTCTCATTACACACGGTGATGGTATTAGAAAAGACGATCGCGGGTATCGCTTTATCAAGAGGATTTTTCGTAACCGTTTTTATATCTGGCTATACTCCCAACTTCCGGTCAATATGGCATATCGGCTGGCAATGTGGACATCGCGTGCATCACGCCAGCACACCGATGCCCGGGAAATGAGCGATTCAACCGATTATATCGAATTCGCCAGACTGAGGATTGAAGATGGATACGATGCTGTCGTAATGGGGCATGTTCACAAGCCGGAAATTGTGGAGGCGGGATCGGGTGTTTATGTTAATTGCGGCGATTTTTTTAAGAGCTTCAGTTACGTTGTGCTGGATGAGAACGGATTTCAATTGAAAACGCTGGACTGAGAAACAAAGGTTTTTTGATTTGAATATTCGATCGGGGAAAATTATCAAAGGAAATAGATGGAACCGACAGTAGATCTGAAATTGGCGAAAGAACATGGTTTAAACGAGGAGGAATACCAGCGGATACTTTCCATCCTCGAACGAACACCGACATTTACCGAGCTCGGCATCTTTTCGGTGATGTGGTCTGAGCATTGCTCGTATAAGAACTCGATAACGCAACTGAAAACTCTTCCGCGTGAGGGGCCGGCTCTACTGGCCGAGGCGGGGGAGGAAAATGCCGGCGCCGTCGATATCGGAGACGGCCTGGCGGTTGTTTTCAAGATAGAGTCGCACAACCATCCCTCGGCGGTGGAGCCATATCAGGGAGCGGCGACCGGGGTCGGAGGTATTCTCCGGGATATCTTCACCATGGGAGCGAGGCCGGTGGCGGTATTGAATTCGCTGCGATTCGGGCAGCTTGATAATCCGAAGGTGCGTTATCTTTTCGATGGCGTGATCCGGGGGGTCGGCGATTACGGTAATTGTTTCGGTGTGCCCGATATAGGCGGGGAGATATATTTCGAGGAGGCATACACCGGAAATCCGCTGGTCAATCCCATGGCGGTCGGTATCGCCAAACACTCCGAGTTGATTTCGGCTGTAAGTAAAGGAGAGAATAATATCGCGCTGGTCGTGGGATCATCGACCGGCCGCGATGGTATCCACGGGGCCACCTTTGCCTCGGAGGAGCTCTCGGAGAAATCCGAGTCGAGACGGCCCTCGGTGCAGATAGGAGATCCCTTCACCGAAAAACTGCTGCTGGAAGCGACTCTTGAGGTCATTCGCAAAAAATTGGTTGTGGGGATCCAGGATATGGGGGCGGCCGGGCTGACCTGCTCGTCATCGGAGATGTCGGCCAAGGGGGAATCCGGGATGAGGCTTGAGATCGATAAAGTGCCGGTGCGCGAAGAGCTGATGACGCCGTATGAGATAATGTTATCCGAGTCGCAGGAGAGAATGCTGGCAGTTTGCACGCCTGAAAAAGTCGATGATCTGAAATCTGTCTATAAAAAATGGGGAATTCATGCCGAGGAGATAGGCCGGGTAATATCGGGAGGGCAGTTGGTGGTGCACAACAACGGTCAGAAGGTGGTTGACATACCGGCTGTTTCACTTGTACTGGGAGGTGATGCGCCGGTTTACGTAAGACAGCAAAAAAAACCGCCCTATATTGATGAGCATGCCGGATTCGATCTATCGTCCATCCCGGTTCCCGATGATATGAATCAGGTTTTAGAAAACCTTCTGGCCTCGCCTAATATAGCCTCCAAGCGATGGGTTTACGAACAATATGATACATCGGTGAGAACATCCACTGCCGTCGGCCCGGGATCATCGGCGGGCGTTATAAGGATTCGCAAGACCAACAAGGCGCTGGCCCTGGCCACCGATTGTAACGGCCGCTATTGCTATCTGAATCCCAGGGAAGGGGCAAAGATAGCGGTTGCCGAAGCGGCTTTGAACGTGGCGGCTTCCGGCGGCAAGCCGGCCGCCATAACCAACTGCCTGAATTTTGGCAACCCTTACGATCCGGAGATTTTTTACCAGTTCGCCGAATGCGTGGCCGGTATGGGAGAGGCTTGCAGGATATTCGAGACGCCGGTGACCGGAGGAAACGTCAGCTTCTATAACGAAGACCCGGAGCGGGCGGTCTATCCCACACCGGTGATAGGCATGGTGGGGATCATTGAAGATATCAAACATATCACTACCGTTCATTTTAAGGATTCCGGCCACGATATTTATTTAATAGGCGAGATGAAAGATGAGATCGGGGGAAGCGAGTATCTCAAGACGATCCATGATAAGGTTACGGGAAAAATCCCCGGAATAGATCTCGAAACCCACAAAAAGACAATCGATCTGCTTCTGAACCTGATCAAGGCCGGCCTGGTTCAATCGGCGCAGGATATATCCGACGGCGGGTTAGCGATAGCGCTGGCGGAGTGCTGTTTCGCCAACCGTATCGGCGCAAGCGTCGCGATTGATTCCGATATCCGGCTGGATAGCCTGCTGTTCGGCGAGACACAATCACGGGTGCTGTTTACATCGCTGCCGAAACATAAGAATAAGGTCTGGCAACTGTTCGGAAGACATGGCGTTCCGGTGCAGAAGATAGGGGAGACCGGCGGGGATAGTCTGAAAATCGCATCTGGTGTCGGGTCGCCCGACAGGATACCGATACGCCCGGCCAATGACACTCCGAAGCGGACAAATCTGATCGATCTGCCCGTCGCAAAACTGAGAGATATTTACGAGGGCGCCATTCCCGCCTACATGGAAAATATCAGCCAGGCGTGAAGAGTAGTTACGTTATATAGCTTCTGCGGGGCTGCCTTTTTCTTGACAGATAAATATAGACAATTATATTGACTTATAGAAAAGTCACGTGAACCATGGGTTTTACGCATGAGGCAGAGTTTAGCCACAACCTTCATATTCATTTTATCTCTATTCTGTAGCTATTGCCACGCCCAGTGGACCGAGCCGGGGCGGATAGGTATACCTGGCGCCTATTACTATCCCCAGATTCTCGCCAGTGGAGATACCCTGCATTTGGCGGGAACCCATATTCTGGAGGGCGACAAGGTGGTCTATTTGAGAAGCGACGATGCCGGAGACACCTGGGGCGAAAGCCAGATTCTCTCCGATACCGCAAATTCCACTAACGCCATGTTCGTAAGAATTGTGAAAAACGCGGAAAACATTATGGTGCTATGGAGAAGTATCTTTGATGCCGGACCCGGCCCCTGGAACATCGGCTACGCCCTTTCGCATGATAATGGAGAAACATGGACGGAGCCGCTTTATATCCTTAATCCAGGCTGGAGCCATATTTTATATTTTAGCGCCTCTGGTAGCGGATCTGTGGTTAATGTCGTACTTAGCAGCCGGATAGATCACGATCTTGTATTTTTCAATGTCAGGAGTACCAATTTTGGTCAGAGCTGGTCGGAGCCGGTGGAGCTGTTCACGGCAGCGCAGTCTAGTATGACCGATCAGGTTTCATACGGCGATATGGTATATTACGTCTGGGGCGGGCGCTTTGTCTGGACCGGTGTATATGAGACGTTTATCATCAGCAGCTTAGATAATGGCGAGAGTTGGTCTAACAATTATATGTTGTCCAGAGATGATAGCATATTGTCAAGAACTCCGTCGATCCTCGTGAACAGGGGGGGTACGGTGGGAGTCAGTTGGACAGATTGGAAGTATTCTCCTTATTGGTGGACGGGCGATATTTTTTATAGACAGAGTTCGGATTCGGGATTTAGCTGGGAATCTGAACATGAGGTCACTTTCGATCATCTTGCTGATTATTCCGACGTTTGCGGGATTGGAGAAACAGCACATGCGGTGTGGGAGAACTACAGCATGGGTATAAGTAGAAGGAATATATACTATAGGCGCAGCGATGACGGAGGAGAAAGCTGGAGTGAGGAATATTGGGTTGATGGTACCACGGATGATTCCTGGAACCCGGTTGTAGCCGCCTCGAACGGCAGGGTATATATTGTGTGGGCAGACGGCCGTGATGATCCTGGGATGGGTCTATATTTTTCCCGATACGAGGATGAAACTGGTATTATTGATAAAGGTCCCATTACACGGATGATTATAGATTTGCAGGCTTATCCGAATCCCTTCAATTCGTTTACCACAATAACATACGACGGCTTAAAAGGAGGTGACATTGAGATTTACAACATCACAGGTCAGAGAATAAGAACGCTAAAGATACCCACAAAGGATGGAGAATTAATCCATACGGGTCAAGTGACATGGGACGCCCGGGATGCCCTGGGAAATAAAGTAAGTTCCGGAATCTATTTCGCCAGAGCAAAGACGTTGCGAAATTCAAGCACCTTGAAGCTAATATATTTGAAATGATAATAATCATGTTCGTAGGGGCGAGGTAACCTCGCCCCTACTGAATAAAGATAATCATGTCATTCCCGCGAAAGTCCTACGGCCATACGGCCCGTAGGGATCTGTAGGACGGGAATCCAGGGGTGAGGAGGCAGCGAATGGATGCCGGATCGAGTCCGGCATGACAGGTAAGACATTGTCATTCCCGCGGAGGCGGGAATCCACAGGGAAGCCTCCGCGCTGGATTCCCGATCGGGGTCGGGAATGACACCGAAAACAAGTGTCATTGCGAGGAGTCCCGCCTTGTGGGACGACGAAGCAATCCCTGAATCAATAGATATAATATAGATTGCTTCCCCCGCCTGCGGCGGGGTCGCAATGACCGTAAACGGTGTTTTTTTCGGTGGCGTCAGGTCGCCCGACCTGACGCTTTTTTTCCGCGAGTCACGGCTTGCCGTGACCGCCGTTGGCTATTACGGTCATGGTAAACCAGGACTCGTTTTTTTCGCTTTCAACTCCATAGATCGAATGTCGATAAGGTTGATATATTATGAAAAAAAGAACCTACACCCAGGACGTTTTCGCCGAGGGTCACCTTGTCGATTCCGGCGTCATGTCGGCCATACTGGATCTCATCATCAGGTCCGGCGGGAAATTCAAAATAAGATCGTTTCAGATGGGGCGGACCAATACCGAACCGACCCGAACCACCATCACTGTTTCAGCTTCCGCATCCATGCTCTTAGAGCATATCATATCGCAGCTTCACCTGCATGGATGCGTGGTCAAAGAGGACTCGCCGGTCTCCACCCGACCGACTCCCAAGAACTCCTGCGCCCCGGATAATTTCTATTCCACGACCAATCATAAAACCGAGATCAGGTTGAACAGCCGCTGGATCGCGGTGAAAGATCAGCGTATGGATGCCGTGATTGTTGTAAACGGCAACAAAGCCCTATGTGTCAAGATACGTGATCTGAAACGAGGGATGCAGGTGGTGACCGGAATATCAGGTATCCGCGTTATACCGGAGTTCAAAGAGAGAGACAGGTCGGTATTCGAGTTCATGTCGGGCGACGTCTCCTCCGAAAAGAAGGTCGAACTGGCGGTGAGCGAGATCGCCGGCATGCTCAAATCCGGAAAACATAGGACGATCATGGTTGCCGGGCCGGTGGTGGTCCATACCGGGGGCACCGAAACCCTGTGCTCCATAATAAGAGATGGATATATTCACGGTTTTCTTTCCGGCAATGCACTGGCCGTGCATGATATAGAACAGGCGCTGTTCGGAACCTCCCTAGGAGTGGATACCAAAACCGGTAAACCGGTCGAGGAAGGGCACAAAAATCACATGAAAGCCATAAATGCGGTTTTCAAATACGGCAGCATAAAACAGATGATCGCAAAACGTGCGCTTAAAAGCGGGATTATGTACCAGCTGCATAAATCGAAAATCCCCTATGTGCTGGCCGGATCGCTTAGGGATGACGGTCCCCTGCCGGAGACGATCAACGATATGGTCGAGGCCCAGGCGGCTTATAGCAGACTTATCAAAGGTGCGGATATTGTCCTGATGCTTTCAAGTATGCTGCATTCCATCGCCACCGGCAATATGTTGCCGTCGCGAGTTCGCACCATCTGCGTGGATATCAATCCATCGGTGGTGACTAAACTGGCCGATCGCGGTTCAGCCCAGGCGGTGGGTATCGTCACCGATGTCGGGCTGTTCCTCCATCTTCTGGAAAGAAGGCTAAAAAAATAGCCATGCTCCTTGTGGTCTCCCGATACTGTTCCATACTGGAATGCTCAATTACGTGTATAATGATTGGGAATTGAGCAACAGCGTAGATATCACCGACATCGGGTTATCTTTATAGTAAGTAAAAGTTTATCGTACTTACAGCCGATTGGCCTGCTATAATGCGGCCCAAAAAATCGTAATCTATAAATGCCTGTATCGATCCTAAACATCCTGAACAAAACCCCCCTCAACTCGACGCCGTCGCCATCTCGTAACATTGTGAACATCAATAGGTTACGATTATCAATATTTAACTGTCACGGGCATAGGATTTGCCTTTATATCGGCCGAAACAAGTAAGAGGGAGGAAACATGAGATTTCCGGCGAGATTATTGGGTTTGGCATTGGCAGTCTGGGTAGGATCTACAGCTTACGCAGGCAATGGAACGGGATCGTCGGCCATGGAATTTCTCAAGATAGATGTCAGCGCCAGGTCGGCGGCTACAGGCGGAGCCTTTTCCGCTCTATCCGATGGTCCTATGTCAGCATACTACAATCCGGCCGGTCTTACGCGAGCGGATAATATCCAGATTGCAGGCATGCATGCCGAATGGTTCCAGGATCTGCGATATGAATATATCGGATTGGCTTTACCGGTGGGGCGCTCTGGCGGCCTCGGATTTTCGTTTTCCTATTTAAGCTTCGGTGATATTGAAGGGTATTCGGAGACGAATGTTCCTGTCGGCAATATCAGCGCCTATGATATGGCGATGACCCTTTCATACGGTCATCAGATAACGGGTGGTCTATCGATGGGTCTCGGTGTAAAAGCCATCGGCGAGAAGCTCGATAATGTGAATGCATTCGGTTTTGCCGGGGATATCGGTCTGCAATATAGATACGGAAATTACCTCGGTGGACTTTCACTGATGAATATCGGGCCGGATATCAAATATGAAACATCATCATCTCCGTTGCCGACCACGGTCAATACCGGGATCTCATATTTTCCGTTCGGCAGTAATCTGGCCTTGATAGCCGGGGCGGCAGTGCCGTTTTCGGGCGACGTTTCTTACAAGGCAGGGCTGGAATATACCTACCAGAATCTAATGGTACTGAGAAGCGGATACGATTCCCAGAACAGCCTCGATAATAATAGCGGCCTTTCATTCGGCGGCGGATTGAATCTATCCTCCCACAGCCTCGACTACGCATACAATGTAAACAGTCTGATGGGCGGCACTCACCAGATTTCGTTTGTTTTCAGACTTGGGCAGCCGAGAGAACCGGTAACGTCGATTTCATATCAGAAGATTGCTTACGAGCATAAGGGAGATTTCATCGGGCCGGTAGAAATGCAGGTTGACGAATCTAAACAGAAATACCAGATCTGCGCCGGACGCTATAACAATCAGGATGCTGCGTTAAAACATATGAATACATTGAAGATGTTCGGATTCTCGCCCAGATTAGTTCAAGACGGCGACGATGAGTACAGGGTTGTATTAAAGGAAGTCAAGGGTAAGAAAAAAGCGGAAAAGATGAAATCGAAATATGAGAGAAAAGGAATCTCTTGCTTCGTTCAGGCATCGTAGGCAAATTCGCTTCCTCCTTTTGGGCCGATTCTCTTGCGCGTGGTCAAAGGGGCTTCCACAACGGAAGTCCCTTTGTATTTATTACGTCAAAATATCAATTTCACAAACTAAGTTGGTATCTCAACCATCGGTTATTATGTCCGTTTAGGTTACGGCGACAAAAAGTGGTATAATCAGATCCACGTAACCCTATATATTTCAGATTATTCTTGACAACCTGAATCGCTATGTGTATTTTCTATGGCGGAGAGGCTGAACGCAGTAGCTTGTGAATCAAATCACATTCTATAGCCGATCCGATATGTGAATGTGTTTGGTGTTTGGGTTTCGATGTGCGGCTGTACCCCCGCTTCGGCGGGGGTTTTTTTATGATTGGTGTTCTATTCTCTGAACTTCGCCCAAAACCGTATAGTTTAGAAGCCGGTGCCTTTTGGCGTGAGTCCGTTTCCGATTCTTCTTATCATCCTCCTGGCATCCGAAAGCCTCCAGCGACATTATCAGGGAAGAGGAAACGATCTTATTCATTTTTTCCTTCTCAGTAGAAGAGACCTGTTGGGATCGCGGGTCTCGCCGGCAGATGTGATGTAAATTCCAGGCTTGCCTGTTACCGGGCAAGCGTATTCGCAAGCGCCGCAGCCGGTGCATTTCTCCGGATCGATATGAGGAAGCTTTATCTTTCGCATCTCGCCTTTTTGATCTACCACATCGGTTTCCTCCAGCCAGATGGCTTTCGGAGATGTCGGGCACCATTCCTCGCAGACTATGCATGTTATGCCGAAAGCCCACGGCAAGCATCGGCCCCGGTCGAAAAATGCCATTCCGATTCTTGTTGGCGGCGTCTCGGGATCTCCAATCTTTGTTTTGACATCCAGTTCGGAAATGGCGCCGGTGGGGCAGATGTGTCCGCAAAGGGTGCAATAATGCTCGCAGTAGCCTATCTGCGCGGATAGCACCGGCGTGAATATGCCTTCCCAACCGGTTTCCAGAAGAGCCGGCTGTAAGGCGTTGGTGGGGCAGATCTTCATGCACTGGCCGCATCGGATACAGCGCTTCAGGAAATCCTCCTCTATCAACGATCCCGGAGGGCGCACAAATGGATATTCCCTGGCGTAACTATCTCCGCTTCTAATGATAGGGAATGCGGCCAATCCGGCGATACTCGCGATCACAGTCCGGCGCGTGGTCAAATCGGGCTTTGCCTTATATTTTCCCATATTCGCCTGAAATCTGAATGAAAGCGCATTTTCTGGGCAGGCGGCCTTGCAATTCAGGCAAAGATGGCATTCGGTTCTCCTGTGCGGGATATCGCCGTGCGGGTCATCGCCGCCCTGGCAGCTCAGCAGGCACAGGTTGCAATCATTGCATTTCTCATCGTCTTTACGCAAACCGAATATGGAGTATCTGCTGATGATTCCGAGAAAAGCGCCTAACGGGCAGAGACCGCGGCACCAGAAGCGGGTGAAGATTCGATTGGCGAGGAGTATGGCAAAAAATATCAGCGCCAGCCAGAAAATTCCCTGAAAGTGAGGCTGTTTGAAATAGATTAAGCTGCCGGATGCAATGTAAAAGATCCCGGCGCCGATCAGGCTTATGAATCCAACCGATGAATCGGAGAGGAAATTTGCGATGCCGGTCAAAGCGGCGTTCAATGCAGGTATGAGCACCAGGCCGAACGATCTACCTACGATGGTAATTGGATCGAACAGGCCTACCTGAACCGAGCCAAGAAGGGCTAGCGCAAGAAGCCCGAAGAGAATGTAATATTTCCACGCCTGATACCTGTGGTATATGTTGGCCTTCATCAGGCGGGCGCCACGCCTGCTTTCACGTTCGGATGAGAAGCTCGAGCATAGTTGATTTAATGTCCCCAGGGGGCATATCCATCCACAGAAGAAACGGCCGAAAAAGATGGTGCCGATCAGAATGATCAAACCTAGAAGCAAGCTGCCATAGATGAGCCAGGACGCCAGGCCGGTCGTAAGTCCCGACAGCGGATCTATGTTGAAGAAAAGATTAAGCCACGGGGACAGTGTAATGTCCTCATCCGGGCTTTTTAAAGAAGTAAACGAGAATTCGGTGAAATAGATCAGGGTGATGAAGAATGTCAGAAAAATGGATTGGGCAAATCTACGGATCCATCGGATCTTGATTATATTACCGGCACTGCCCTTCGATGGTGCCAGATCAGCCGACATCTTTTTCCACCAGAGAGTATCCCGATATTTTACCCAGTCCTCTCTTTGTGCCGTCGTTCAGATACCTGAGTTTCTCAGGTGCCAGATTCAAAAATCTGCACGCGTATGAATCCGCTGCCACCTGATCTGTTGACGCTATAACGGTATTTCTGATCTCGACGTCCGACAGGCTGCCGCCGACCGGTCCGTTACGGACCATGACCCGGGTGGCATCGACTATGATCAGTGTGGGTCTGAAATAGCCTGATAGATCAGCTATGGAAATGTCGATCTCCTGATGTAGCCGGTTTCTCGGCCCGCCCAGAACTCCATACCAGTTCTTCATACCGATTGTAGCGTGCGATAGGCTGTGATGTTTAACCACCGGCATATTTATCAATTTGTCCGTTTCGAGAAAATGCCTTAAGACCGGCCATTCGCCGAGGATTTCGCCGCCTAAATCCGCTCTCACGAAATGACGCTTTTCCGGCATAATCAGATCGACTCCAATCTCTTTTGCTACTCCGCTGATCCCGGAACGAACGAAAGTAAACCTGGCCTCGTTGCAGGGAACGTCTGTTATTATGACTCGCCTGGCACCGGCTTCCAGGCATTCCAGGGCCACGGATTTTACGAGTATAGGATTAGTATTAGCCCCCTGAGCGGGTGTCCGGTCCCACCCAATGTTTGGCTTGATGGTCACCGTATCGCCCTTCGAAATAAATCGCTGGATTCCCCCGATCAAACCGATCGCCGTCGCAGTTGCCATGGCGTGATCTGTTGATCTGACGGCCGCAACATCCGGATAAGAGCTATTGGCAACGGGACTGCGGTCGCCGTCAAGAATGAGCGAACGCAACAGGGGAGGTGCATACTCGTTTCTCGATAAAAGATAACCACCGCCGCCGAATGCTGCGGCCAGCAAACTCGCCTTACCGGCAATGCTGATAAATTCACGTCGCCGGATTTTATCGTTGCTCATGCGAATACCTCACCCTTTATAATATGACAGAATTATGCTGATTTTGCAAGAAAGTGATGAGGGCTTTTCTCAATAATTCAGATTACTCCTGATTGCCAGCCGGAGCTTTATCAAAGGAAGATCAAGAGGCAAGGCATATCTGCATTTCCAATGAAAAAAAGCTTGTTTTTTGAAAAAGCTCATTTAGATTAATTGACTTTGGAATCGAGGGAGTGTGGCATCTTAGAGAATAGCAGAATGGGAGGCGCCGGGACATCGCAGCGGAATATTAAGGTGGATCTATTAGATCCGATAGGTTAATATTAAGCCAGCGGGAACGATCCCGTTTTTCATTTGATGAGAATGGTTGGTAACGCACAAGAGCGGAGTTTATGCTAAAAGAGATCCCGAAGACATATAACCCTCAGAGGGCCGAGGAAAAGTGGTATCCCAGGTGGGTCGAATCAGGGCTCTTCCACGGCCGGGTCGATTCGGACAGGAAGCCATACTCGATCGTGATACCGCCCCCCAATGTCACCGATATTCTTCATCTGGGGCATGCCCTCAACAATACGCTACAGGATATCCTGATCCGCTGGCGGCGGTCTATGGGTTATGAGGCGGAGTGGCTACCGGGAATCGATCATGCCGGAATCGCCACGCAGGTTGTTGTAGAGAAAAATCTGGCCAGGGAAGGCATATCCCGTCAGCAACTGGGTCGCGACAAATTTATAAGGAAAGTCTGGGCCTGGAAGGAAGATAAATTCGACCGGATCATAACCCAGCTTAAAAGGATGGGATGCAGTTGCGACTGGGAGCGAACCAGGTTTACGATGGACGAGGGCTTGTCGAAGGCGGTGCAGGAAGTTTTCATTCGCCTCTATGAAAAGGGGCTGATTTATCGCGGCAATCGCCTTATCAACTGGTGCCCCAGGTGCCTCACATCGTTATCGGATGACGAATTGGAGCGTGAGGATATAGATTCCCATCTCTGGTATGTCAAATATAAAATCAAGGGTTCAGACGAGTATCTGACGGTCGCCACTACCAGGCCGGAGACGATGCTTGGCGATACCGGCGTGGCGGTCAATCCTCAGGATAAAAGATATAAAAAATATGTAGGTAAATCTGCCATTCTACCGATTCTCGACCGTGAGCTTCCGATAATCGCCGATGATTATGTCGACGTCGAGTTTGGCACGGGTGCGGTCAAGATCACACCGGCTCACGACGCAAACGATTTCGAGGTAGGCCGAAGGCATGGGTTGGAGACGATTAATATCCTTAACGATGATGGCACCCTTAACGAAAACGCCGGAAAATATTCAGGACTTGATCGCTACGAAGTTCGAAGGAAGCTGGTGGAAGAGCTCAAGCAAAGGGGATATCTGGAGAAGATGGAGGATTACAGGCTCTCGGTAGCCACCTGCTATCGCTGCGATACGGTTGTCGAACCATATCTTTCCCTGCAGTGGTTTGTCAGTATGGAACCATTAGCGAAACCTGCAATTGAAGCCTTAAAAAGCGGCGAACTCAAATTCCACCCGGACCACTGGTCCAAGACCTATCTGTACTGGCTTGAAAATATCCGGGATTGGTGTATCTCAAGGCAACTTTGGTGGGGGCACCGGATTCCGGCATATCATTGTAAGGAATGCGGCGAGATAATCGTCGCCCGCGAAAAGCCTCAATCATGCGTCAAGTGCAAATCGATGAGGATTGACCAGGACACCGACGTTCTGGATACGTGGTTTTCATCCTGGCTCTGGCCTTTCTCCACCTTCGGCTGGCCGGAAAAGACCGGCGAGCTGGAAAAGTTTTTCCCTACTAAATCTCTTTTCACCGGCTCGGAGATCATTTATCTCTGGGTCGCCCGGATGATTATGTCGTCCTACGAATTCACCGGCAAGCTGCCGTTTTCGGATGTTTATATTCATGGCACGGTACGCGATATTAACGGCGAGAAGATGTCGAAGTCGAAGGGAAACGGCATTGATCCGATCGATATCATCGATAAATTCGGCGCCGATGCTTTGCGGATATCTATTGTATTGGCTACGCCCGAGGGGCAGGACCCGCACATCTCAGAGAAGAGTTTCGAACTGGGCCGCAATTTCGCCAATAAGATATGGAACGCCGCCCGGCTGGTAATATCTAATTTCGACGGCCAGGAGCCGGGACCTGAATTAGATGCCGGATCGAAGGAACTGGAATTACCGGATAGCTGGATACTCTCCCGCCTGGCAAAGACGATCGGCCAGATGAATAATTATCTCTCCGGTTTTCGCTTCAACACCGCCGCCAGAGCAGCCTATGATTTTATCTGGAAAGATTTCTGCGATTGGTATCTGGAAATGATCAAGCCGCGGCTGGCCAAAGACGCATCGGAGGAGGCCAGGAATCTTGCCCGCAAGGTTTCGGGATTCGTTCTGATTCAAATATTGCGCCTGCTTCATCCATTTATGCCATTTGTTACAGAAGAGATTTATCATTTGCTTCCCAATACAAAAAACAGCCAGCTTCTAAACGACTTGGGTTGGCCGGAGCCGGCTCTGAAGTTCATAAACGACAAGCTGGAGAAAGATTTTGAGCTGGTCCAGACCATGATCAGTGCTATCAGGACTATCCGATCCGAAATGGATGTTCCTCCCGGTAAAAAAGCGGACGTGCTCATAAAAACATCGGATAAAAAAGCCACGGCAATACTGAAAGAACTGGAATCTCAGCTGCTCACGCTGGGGCGAATCGACAATTTGACCATAGGCGATGATATCAGAAAACCGCCTCTTTCGGCATCGGCCGTCGTTCCCTGTGGCGAAATTTACATACCGCTGGAGGGCCTGATCGATCTTGAGAGCGAGAAAAACAGGCTCGAAAAAGAGCTTGAGAAGCAGAAAAAGTTTTTGGGGAGAATTAAAAAGAAGCTGGCCAACCGGGATTTCCTGAGCAGGGCGCCGGCAGAAGTGATAGACGGCGAAAAGGTAAAGCAGAAACAGGCCGAGGACAGCATCGGCAGGCTTAACAAAAACCTCGAATCCCTTTCCGGCTGGTAAGTTGACCACAGATTGAACCTGAGCCAATCAGCCTCCATAAAGTCATAAAAGGCCAATAAAAAAACTTGCCCGGAATAATTATTTAAGATATGTTGAAATATAGCGGCGGTTAAAGCGTAAATTATTATGAACGTCTTAACCGGGAGGTGAAATGAAACGGGCAATCTTAACATTAACCATAGTATTCTGCTGGGCCGCAGCAGGTTATTCCGACGAGGTGGCGCTGACCATCTATAACGGTAATTTTGGTTTGGTGAAGCAAACCAAATCATTGGAATTTCAGAAAGGAATGGCCGAGGTTAGATTCGATGATGTCGCCGCCAGGATTGATCCAACGTCGGTTCATATCAGTCCGAAGTCTATGGGAATCTCAATTCTCGAACAGAATTACCAATTCGATCTGGTGAGCACTCAGAAAATAATGCAGAAGTTTCTGGGCCGGGGAATCAGCATCGCAACAAAGGGTGGAGATCTGCATAAAGGGGAGCTGCTCTCTTTCGACGGGAAATATGTTATCCTGAGAACATCATCGGGGGAGATAACGATAACCAATGCAGAAGAGATAGTGGACTACCGTTTCGGCGCGTTGCCGGAGGGGCTGATTCTAAAGCCTACTCTGGTCTGGCTTGCGGAATCCGACAAAAAACAAAAATCCGATTGTGAGGTCAGCTATCTGACGGATGGTTTGAACTGGCACGCTGAGTATGTGGCGGTGGTGGACAGCGACGATAAGAACCTCGATCTATCGGGCTGGGTTTCAATCGATAATCAGAGCGGAGCCACCTATAAGGAGGCTTCGTTGAAGCTGGTTGCGGGGGATGTTCATAGAGTGCAGGAAAGGCGGCCAATGCCGATAGCCGGTGTCATGGAATTATCCATGGCAAAGGGTGCGCCTCGGTTTGAAGAAGAGGCATTTTTTGAATACCACCTTTACACACTCTCCCGACCAGCTACAGTAGCCGACAACGAGATCAAGCAGCTATCCCTTTTCCCGGAGACAAGCACTCCGGCTAAGAAGGTCTTTACCGTTGAACAGCAATTCTACGGGCGACGGACGCGGGACGGCAAGCTCAAGGTTAGAGTCAATCTGGAGTTCACCAATTCAAAAGAGCAAGGGCTGGGGATGCCTTTGCCGAAGGGCAAGCTTCGCGTATATAAGGCCGACAGCAAGGGGGCGCTGCAGTTTATCGGCGAGGATCTGATCGACCATACTCCCAAGGATGAAAAAGTCCGCGTCTTCCTCGGGGAAGCATTCGATATCACATGTGAGAGAAAGAAAACCGAGGTTGTTGATCTCGGCGGTTACCATAAGAGAGAAACATATGAAGTCAAATTGAAAAACCACAAAGATGAAGACATAGTGGTTACTGTAATAGAATCCACGCCGGGCCACCGGGAATGGCATATTCTAAGATCCAACATGGACTACAAGAAAGTCAGCGCCTATAAAGTAGAGTTTCCGGTCAGCGTGATGGCGAACGGAGAGAATACGATGACATACACAATTGAGTATTGATCTGGAGGGATGATGAGGAAAAGTTGGTTTGTTTACGTGATTCTGTTGGCGGTTATGACACTATTTATAGCAGGATGTGCCAACAAGTGGAAAACATCGGGCAAAATCGCTATGGGACAGAAGAGATGGGATAAGGCTATAGGCGATCTTCAGAAGGCGCTTGAGATGGATCCCGGCGACGGTGAGGCGCATTTTCTTATCGCCAAGTCGTACAAGGAAAGCGGCGAATTTGAATCGATGATTTCTCATCTTGATGCGGCTGACAGCTCGTGGCCCAAGGGAGAAGAGAAAGTAAGAGAACTTCGGGAACAGACCTGGCGGAAATTGTTGGAGTTGGGCGAAAGGGAAGAGAATAACGAGAAATATGAACAAGCCCGGGATTATTACACATTGGCTATCGCCATATTTCGGGAGAGATTTGAGGCATACGCTAAAGCAGGTTTTGTATGGCAGCTTCTTGACAACTACGATTCGACCTATTCTTATTACGAGAAGGCCTACAGGCTGGAGCCTGAGAAAATAGGTGTTCTCGAGGGCTTAGCCGGTCTCTGCTACAATATGGGTAAATCTGCCCGGGCAGACAGTCTTTACGCAGAGATCCTGGAAAAGGACCCTGAGAATACTGCGGCTTTGCTGACGCGGGGAGCGATTGCGGCCGAAAACGAAGATTATATCGCGGCAGTCGATTTTTATACTCGCGCCCTTGATCTTGAATCCGATAATTGCGATCTCTGGTTCAGGGTGGGCGTAGTGTATTTTCAAGAGATGAAGAACAACGAAGAAGCCATTAACGCTTTCTTGCGTGCAAAGGAGCTTTGCCCCGACGATGCCAACCCTCGTATTAATCTAAACGTTGTTTTGCTGACCATGGAGCGTTTCGATGAAGTGATCGCCAACCTGGAGACGTTTACACTGGATTTTCCCGATGAATGCGTCGGCTGGGATCTTTACAGTCAGGCCCTGCTTCGCAAGGGGATGAGAAAACAGGCTCTTGAGGCGGCCAATAAATACGAGGAATGTAAGGGCGCAAAACAGTAGCTTTTTTGATCAGCTAATCAAAAGGGCAGCCCGCTGGCTTCGTGTCGGGTAGACGGGCTGCCTTTAATCTTTTATGAGGCGGCGAATTAAGTATGTTTGCCAGAATCGCTTTCCCCATTCCACATATCGATTATTTCACCTATGAGATACCGGATCGTATGAGCGGGCAGATCCATCCCGGTATGATAGTCGATGCTCCATTTGGTAATCAATCGGCTGCCGGTGTGGTTCTGGAGATTACTGAAAAATCGGATATCCCTTCTGGCAATATCAGGGAGATCGTGGGTCTGAGAGATCCGGATCTCTCGATCCCTTTAGAGATGATGGCCCTGGTGACTTATACTGCCGGACATTATGGCACGACTCCCGGAATCGTGCTGAAATCGGCTCTTCCTCCCGGCGCATTGCAGAGAAAAAAAGTATTTTTCTATCCCGGTTTCGATCAAAAATCTGAAGCTTACGATGAAATGATTCTGAAATTTATAAAAAAGATCTCGGACGAACCGGGCAGGTGGTCTTTTAGCGATCTGAAACAGCTCGAAGGTATCACTCGCAGAACTGTCGATTCTTTGATAAATAAGGGTATCATATCGGTTTCTCCCTTTAAAACCAGGAAAGATGAAAGCCCCATCGGGAAGAAAAGATGGCTGAGAGCTGCTGTTGATTCGATTCCTGAAAAGACCAGGCTCGGGCCGAAAGCCCGGCAGCTTCTTGAATCACTGATTGACTCGGAGAATGGAATCAAGTTATCGGCATTAAAGGATATGGGCTTTTCGCAATCGTCGGCTGCAACACTGCACCGTCATGGCCTGATCGAATACGAATACAGGGATACGAAAATTTCCGATATCGGCAGCCTGAAATCACTGGTCAAGGAAGAAGTGTTTGAACTGACGTTGTGGCAAAGATCGGCACTGGAGAAAATAGAGGCCGCCGTTGGCGCCGGATCTCATAAGGGATTTTTGCTTTACGGGGTGACATCATCCGGCAAGACCCAGGTTTATCTTGAGGCGGCGAAATCTACAATCGAAGACGGGAAATCGGTGCTGGTGCTGGTTCCCGAAATAACCCTGACCCCGCAGATCATCGCCAGGTTCGAAAGATTTTTAAATGTCGCCCCGCTCGTCTGGCATTCTCATTTGAGTCCGGCAGAACGAGTCAAGATGTTCAAGGCCGCTCGCTCGGGCAGAGGCAGGCTTGTCATCGGTGCCAGGTCGGCCATTTTCTGTCCATTGGAGAACCTGGGCTTGATAATTGTGGATGAGGAGCAGGACCACTCTTACAAGCAGGACGATCCCGCGCCGCGGTACAATGCCAGGGATCTGGCCTTGAAGAGAGGTCAGATCGCAAAGGCCGTGGTGGTTCTTGGGTCGGCTACGCCCTCAGTGGAATCCTATCATGCCGCCGTTTGCGGCAAACTGGATTTTCTAACATTGCCCCAGCGAGTCGCAGGCAGCGGAAATCCTCGGATAAAGATAATATCGACCGCCGTAAAACCGGAACAAAAGCGCGATTCTCGGCCGATTTTCCCCAGGGGATTCTGGCCCATCTCAGAGGCTCTATATACGGAGCTATCTATCAGGATGAAGAGAAACGAACAGGTTATCATATTGCTGAACAGGCGTGGATATTCGTCGTCGGTGGTCTGTTTCGAATGCGGCTGGCTTGGAAAGTGCCCAGATTGCGATATCGGCTGGACTTATTATAAAAGCAGGAATATGATGGTTTGCCATTATTGCGGGACGGAGAAGATGGGTCCAACTGTATGCCCAAAGTGTGAATCTGCTAATTTGAGTTTTCGGGGGGCCGGCACGGAGCGATTGGAGGAAACTCTTCGGCAGCTTTTCCCCGGGGCAACGATCAAGAGGCTTGATTCCGATGTGGCGTTGAGAAAATGGAAATCGCGTGACATCCTCGATGAGTTCGGGCGTGGAGGATTTAGAATTCTGATAGGAACCCAGATGGTTGCCAAAGGTCATCATTTCCCGGCAGTCGGTTTCGTAGCTATAATAGGAGCAGATATAGGGCTGTCGCTTCCTGATTTTCGCGCTACGGAAAGGGTCCTTCAGCTATTAATTCAAGCTTCTGGCAGGGCTGGCAGGTCGGGTAAAAAGTCAGCCCCTGGCACTGTTATGGTGCAGACCTTCGCGCCCCAGGCGATAATTTTCAAATACCTGAAGGCGCATGATTTTACGGGCTTTCTGGAAAGCGAGATAAAGGTCCGGGAAGCAATGGGATACCCTCCCTTCAAGAAGCTGATACAGGCCGTTGTTTCATCGAATAATTCATTGAAGGCGTCCAGGGCGGCAAAAAGCTTGAAGGAGGATATAAAAGATATTTCTGTCGATAAGCATATAGAGGTTCTGGGTCCTGCGCAATCTCCCATTTTCAAAAGAGGGAAACATTACCGGTTCCAGATCCTGTTGAAGATAGCATTGGAGGATGAACCCGAAGACCTCCTGCGAGTTCTTAACGAGGCTGCCAGGCGGGCACGCGGTTTCTCGGTCAAGATCGATGTCGATCCCCTGACCTTCGTATAGAGGCTTGACTTGCCGATCCCGTTTGGCTAACTTCGATTTCTTGTTTTGCTGGTTGTTGATAACTATGGAGCAACAGATGGTTACGATCGATGAAGTTAAGGAAAATAAAACTGTAGTAAAGCTGATCGACAAGGCCGATGAGGTGCTGGGAGTCATGGGCTACACCGAGCACGGTCAGAGGCACTCTTCGCTGGCGGCAAATATCGCCTATAACATCATGATACGTCTCGGTAAGGGCGAAAAGCGCGCTCAGCTCGCTGCCATCGCAGGCTACATGCATGATATCGGCAATCTGATCAATCGCGATTTTCATGCCCAGACGGCTTCAGTCATGGCATTTCACATTCTCAGCGAGATGGGGATGGATACTGCTGATATTGCCGAGGTTGTGGCTGCTATCGGCAACCACGACGAACGTGACGGCTATCCCATATCGGATGTTTCGGCGGCCGTGATTCTGGCCGATAAGTCCGACGTCCATAGATCGAGGGTGCGCAATACGGAAATGCTCAAAGTCGATATCCACGACAGAGTAAATTATGCCGCCGAAGAATCCTTTTTGCGCATCGATGAAAAGAAGAAAATCGCATCACTTGAGATCAGGATCGATACCTCCATTTCCCAGGTTATGGAGTATTTCGAGATATTTCTTTCCCGGATGCTGGTCTGCAAACGTGCCGCCGAGTTTCTGGGTTTGAAATTCGCTCTTGTTATTAACGATAATAAACTGCTATAATTTCGGTGATGAAGAAAGCCGGCAGATACGCAGAGGCCGGAGTCGATATTGATTCCGCCGAGAAGGCCAAATCGCGTCTTACCGAGCTGGTCCGGGGAACTTTCTCGGAGAATGTCGCAGGAGATTTCGGTGATTTCGGATCGGTTTTCTCGCTTAACGGGATTGGCGCAGACGATTATCTGGTATCATCGGCTGACGGCGTCGGCACCAAGCTTAAAGTCGCCATTATGGCTTCGCGGCATGATACGATAGGTCATGATCTCGTAAACCACCTCGTCAATGATATCCTCTGTCTGGGAGCCAGACCGTTGTTTTTCATGGATTATATAGGCTTGGGAAAGATGAATGAGGATGTTGTCTACGATCTGGTAAAAGGTTTTTCGAGCGGTTGCAAGGAAAACGGTTGCGCTCTTCTCGGTGGTGAGACCGCCGAGATGCCGGGCCTCTACGCCGAGAACGAGTATGACCTTGCCGGTTTCGTTGTTGGGATAACGAGAAAATCGATGCTGATCAAAAAGAAACATATTAAACCGGGCGATATCCTGGTTGGTTTCTCCTCCAGCGGGCTCCATACCAACGGATATTCTCTGGCGCGGAAGGCTTTCTTTGAGATCGGCAAGATGACTTTAGATGATAACATACCTGAGACGGGCACCAGGCTCGGGGATGAGCTGTTGACGATCCATCGTTCTTATTTTTCAACGGTTTTTCCTTCTATGAAAAGGAAACTGATCAAAGCCGTAGCGCATATAACAGGAGGCGGATTCGAAGGGAACATCGCTCGAATCATACCGTCAAACGTGGATGCCGTTGTCGATACGACGTATTGGAAGCCGCCCGGCGTATTTATGGCAATCGAGAAACTTGCCGGTGTGGAGCGAGAAGAGATGTATCGAGTGTATAATATGGGCATAGGAATGGTTGCTATTGTGGAAGAGAAAAGCATACCGGCGTTGAGAAGGATGTTAAAGGCCCCGAATTGTGAAGTCGTGCCCGCCGGGATCATCACCGAAGGCACAGGCAGAGTAAAATTGAAGTTATGACCAGGATCCCCCGTCCCTTAACATTGATTATAATGGATGGCTTCGGCCTGAATCCCGAAACGAAGGGGAACGCGGTGGCTGCCGCTTCCACGCCGAACTATGATCGTCTGATATCAAAATATCCGCATACCACCCTGGGAGCCTCCGGTCCGGATGTGGGTTTGCCCGAGGGTCAGATGGGAAACTCCGAAGTTGGCCATCTCAATTTCGGTGCCGGGCGAGCGGTTTACCAGGAAGTTACCCGGATTGATAAGGCCATCGCCGATGATTCGTTTTTCAAAAATGATGTTTTGCTGGAACAGATAGAGAAAATCAAAAATCAATCGGGAAAGCTACACCTGATGGGACTGGCTTCCGATGGTCTGGTGCATTCGTCCCTGGAACATCTTTACGCTCTTCTGATATTGTGCAAGCAGCAGGGAATGAAGAATGTCGTCATTCACGCCTTCTTAGATGGCCGCGACACGTCTCCCACATCGGGAGCAGGCCATGTTGAAGAGATCCTGGCAAAATGCTCGGAAATAGGGATCGGCAGTCTCGGTACTGTGATAGGCCGCTATTTTGCCATGGATCGCGACAACCGCTGGCAGAGGATTAAAAAAGCTTACGATCTTGTTGTTGCCGGGACGGGCCTGAGAACATCTCACCCCGCAGCGGCCATAAAAGAATACTATTCAAATAATACCACCGACGAATTCATGGAGCCGATTTCGGTTGATGGTTTCGAACATGGCCTGGCTGAAAACGATGGCGTGATATTCTACAATTTCAGAGCCGATCGAGCCAGACAGTTGAGTTATGCCCTTACCGAAAATAGATTCGACGGTTTTGATCGGAACGGCGGGCCGGTGATTCCGCTGGTTAGTCTGACGCAATATGATGTCAAATTGAAGGCTAAGGTCGCCTTTGAGCAGGTCTTAAATAAGAATATTTTTGGCGAGATCATAAGCGCCGCCGGAATTACACAGCTTAGAACCGCCGAGACGGAGAAGTATCCCCATGTTACATTCTTCTTTAACGGTGGAGTTGAAAGATCCTTTGAAGGCGAAAACAGGGTTTTAATACGTTCACCGAAAGTTGCGACCTACGATCTCAAACCGGAGATGTCGGCTCATGAAGTAGCCAGTTCTACGCTTGGAAAAATCGAAGAGGGTAAGTTTGATGTTATCATAGTGAATTTTGCCAATTGCGATATGGTCGGCCATACTGGGATCTTCGATGCCGCCGTAAAGGCGGTGGAAACCGTCGATGATTGCGTGGGCCGTGTGGTGGATTCGGTTCTGAAGGCGGGCGGAGTTGCTATGGTTACCGCCGATCATGGTAATTCCGAAAAGATGTTTGACGAAGATGGCGGTCCGCATACCGCTCATACGACTTTTCCGGTGCCGTTCATCCTTGTAGATGACAATTTCGACGGGCGGCTTCGCCAGGGGGCAATTCTGGCGGACGTCGCCCCGACCATGCTGGAATATCTTGAAATCCCTAAACCGGGTGAGATGACGGGAGAAAGTCTCATAGCAAAAAGCTAATGATTTATTGGCATGACAATAGGGGATTTTTGGAGGGCATTGGGTGAAAGAAATAAAGCTGTTTTTGATTGTAGCATCAGCTGTAGTATCGTTTCTATGCTTTCCCCCCTTTCCTTTTGGCCCGCTGATTTTTCTGGCTCTGGTGCCTTTGCTTCTGGCAATTGAAGATCTGCCCCCGTACAGGGCCCTTAAGCTCGGGTTCCTTTGGGGGATAATATTTTTTCTGGGGCTGATTTACTATATCGCCTGGGTCACCTTACCCGGAATGATCGCCGCCGTGCTGATTCTCTCACTTATTCCGGCCACCGCCTGCTGGTTTTTCGCCAGGCTTCTGGAGAGAAACCGCGGGGCGGCCCTGATATTTTTTCCTTCGTATTTTATCATGTGGAATTGGCTTTTTACCATGTCCGATCTGAATGATCCCTGGGCCGACTTCGGTTATGCGCTGGTTTATTACCTGCCGTTCGTTCAGGCGGCGGAGTTAGGAGCTGTATATCTGATCTCCCTTATCATCCTGGCCGTTAATGTGGCTATCTACGCCTCGGTGTCGCAGAAGTTCAATCTCTCGCAATCCGTGCGAAGAAATTTGAGATATGGTTCGGTTCTTACGATGGTCTTGCTTTATAGTTATGGTGTAGTGCGGCTCAACAGCGAAGACAGCGCCGCAAGTTCTGAGAAGCTGACGGTGGGTATTTTGCAGGGGAATATGACCCGCGGTCAAAAATGGAATCCTAAGAATCTGCAGAAGAATTTTGAGCGTTATTTCGATCTATCGCGAAAGGCGGTTTCCGAAGGGGCAGAGTTTCTTATCTGGCCTGAAACCGCCACGCCCACTTATCTGATGCAGGATAGAAGATATTTAGGAAATGTTCAGTCTCTGGTTGATTCCTTGGGGGTGCCGCTTTTGACCGGGACACCGTTCTACGAAGTGGTAGGCCCGAAAGAATATGTTTATTTCAATTCGGCGGTTCTGATAGAGCCGGACAACGATGATTATCAGGTATATTCAAAAATTCGCCTGGTGCCGGTGAGCGAGCATATACCGTTTTCAGGCAGGTTCAAGAGGTTGAAGGAAATCCGTCTCGGTCAGGCCGATTTTTCGTCAGGGGAGGAGCAGACAATATTCGATTTGGGAGGCGTTAGATTTGCGACTGCAATCTGTTTCGAGTCGGCGTTTCCCGGCTATTGCCGAGAATTCGCTCAAAAAGGAGCTCAATTTCTGGTAGTGATAACAAACGATATGTGGTTTGGAAGGACATCACTTCTGGAACAACATGCCATGATGTCGGTGTTCAGAGCAGTAGAGAACAGAATCCCCGTGGTTCGCTCGGCCAACACCGGGATATCCATGGCGATTGACAAATGGGGTAAAATTCTTGTGAAATCGGATATTTTTGTGATAGATCACCTTATAGCGAGAATCGCTCCGGAGGATTCGAAAAGCGTGTATGGTCGTATCGGGGATATTATTCCAATGGGGGCATCGATACTTAGCGTTATCTCCTTGGCCGTTGCCTTTCGAGGACGACGGCATTATAATAGAGAGGGAATATGAAAACTATTTGCTTTATACTGGCGCCATTGCTTTTGTCCGGGTCGAATCTGAATTCGCAGACCTGGATGAGCTATACTAATACCGATGACGTGCGCCAGATAGTCATAGAATCCGATCGGGTCTGGGGCGCTACCTCCGGGGGAGTTGTTGCCTTCACCCCATCCACAGGCGATATACTGAAGCTTACGAATACCGATGGTCTGGGAGGCATTGATTTTAATTGTGTAGCGACTGACACGGCGGGAAATATCTGGCTTGGCAGCGCTGATGGCTGGCTCAGTAGATATTCACAGTCGGGGGAGATCACTAACTATCCGGTTACAGAAAGTCAAGAATTTTTCGAGAGGGCCATCATAGTATACGATCTCTTCGTTGATGGCGACCGCATATGGATGGCCAACGATCTGGGGGTGAGCAAATTCTTGATATATTCGAATGACGGCGAGATCAAAGATACCGCCCGGCGACTCGGTGATATCCCCGATGAAGAAGATGTCGTTTGTCTCTCAGTTATAGGGGACTATCTATGGGGAGGGACCGCGCGGGGAATCGCCTTCATAGATAAAGATAATGAGAATATTCAGTATTTCGGGTTCTGGCGGTCGTTTCAACAAGGGGAAAATGGTCTGGGTAATGCAGATATAAGATCGATTGCGGCCTATCATGATACCGTCGTGGCCGGTACTCAAAATGGCGTATATAAACTGCAGGTCTCTCCCGATACGACCTGGATACCGTTTGGCCTTTCGGGTCGCACGATCAACAACCTTCTGATGACGGATTCAGCGCTACTGGCGGCGACAAACGGAGGTGTTTTCCGGTATGACAATTCAATCTGGGCGGCACTTTCAACCAGCGGTTTACCTCAATCAACCGTTAGCGACGTGGAGGTTGATTCATCCGGAAACCTGTGGGCGGGTACGCCCTCATCGGGGCTTGCCAGCTTGATAGATACGCTCTGGGTTGTTTATAGCATTCCCGGACCTGCATCGAATTTTATCAGAAATATCGCTATCGATTCCAGCGGTGCCATATGGATGACCCATGATGGCAAAGGGATCAGCAGATTCGAAGATGGCTTATGGACAACTTATAATTCTGCGAATTCAGATCCTGATGGTTCGGGGCCGCTTGGCGGGTTGGATGACAATGGACTGCATAGCATCGCCGTGGCGCCGGATAATGACATATGGGCAGGGAGCTGGGGCGGGGGATTATATCGATATGACCGTCAATCTCAATCCTGGTTTCACTGGGAAAACTACAACAGCCCCATGATTGGAGTGCCGCAAGATAATAATTACTGGGCTGCAACCGCGATTCAGATAGACCGGGATACCGTCGTCTGGGTATCCTCCATGGGGGCAGACTCCGGTGTGGTCGTGGGAGCTTTCCGACCGGCCGATTCTACGTGGCACGTCTATCACACCGGCCCAAACACCGTTCTGGATAACGACATTACTTCTCTTCAGATACAGGGAAATTCTATCTGGCTCGGAATGGTCAATGGTCTTCACAGATTAGATTTCAACGGCACGCCAATTAACGAATCTGATGATAGCTGGCAGAATAATATCAGCGGGGATTTCATTGTCGATATGGGCCTTGATCCTTTTGGTGGTTTATGGTTTGGAGCCCGTGAAGGTCTCTTTAATACTTCTCCCACAACCGGAATCGCCCGGTCGGTGGATCTTCCATCCGAAATGTCGGGCGGTGTCAACGCCGTGGCCTCGGATGGTGTTGGCAATATCTGGGTTGGTACAGCATCCGGACTGGGGGTTTATAGACCCACTGCCTCTATCTGGAAAGCAATTTACACCACATCCAACAGTCCGCTTCTCAACGACCAGGTTACTGATATTGCCATAGATGTGCAAACCGGCCTGATATATATAGGTACCTCGGGGGGGTTGTCGATTCTGGAATCAGGTGTAGAAGCGCCATCGGAAGATCTCTCCGATGTGGAGGCATATCCCAACCCGGTTATTGTAGCCGATGGCGATAACGCAGTATTTTTCAAGAGGGTCCCCGCTGATGCCTCCATCTCAATATTCAGCGTAGCCGGGGATCTCGTTTATGAACTCGATCTTTCATTGCAGGACCACTGGGACTTGAAAAACTCAAAGGGCGGGTCCGTTGCCGGAGGTATCTATATTTTCCATGTGAGATCGAAAAATGCCTCGGGCACTGGAAAATTTGCGATTATCAAGTAAAAGAGAAATTGCTAAAATCCCGAAGGATATTTCCAGGATCGAAAGTCATTGGGGAGGAATCTTTTATCATCCTCAGTTCGTCGACCTGGCTGCTGAATTCTTAAACCTGCAGGGAGAATCCCGTTTTCTCCAGTCGGCGGGAAGCTCCTTCTGTGCACTCAATCTTTTGTTTCAACAGAGAAAAGTGGTGAAGGCGGCTACTATTCCGTTGATGTTTCAATATTTCGGGCCGCTTTTCTTAGAAGAAGATTCTGAAGAGCAATCGATGGCTGAGGTCGATAGATATCTCTCCGGGAAATGCGATTTCGCTTATTTTAGTTTTTCACCCGGATTCCGGCCCTCCGCTGGATTCCCATCCGGCTGGCATGCCATACAAACGGCTACTCTGGCGCTGACCGCTGAAGATCTCAAAGCCTGGGGCGACTGTTTTCGACATGATGTCAGGAATAAGATCAGAAAGGCGAGGAGAGAATCGGTTAGAATTGAACAATGTGAGTTTCTGCCGCAAGAATTATGGTCGCTGGCCTATACTCGTCGGGGATTAAAACCTCCATTGGAGCCTCCGGTTCTGGCACGATGGTGCGAGAGACTCATGACGAATTCCATGCTAAAATTATATGTTGCGAAAATAAATGATAGCCCTGTGGCTTTCAGAGGACAGCTTTTCCTGGGCCCGTTCGCCTATGATTGGATAGCCGGGTCCGATCCGGAATTTCATGCCAGCGGAGCCAATCAGCTGCTGATGGCGGAGATCGGACATGAACACGCCGGAGCGGAAATAAAGACATGGGATCTGGTGGGCGGCCAGATCAAAAGCATCGCCGATTTCAAAAAATCATTCGGGGCAAGAATGGTTTATCATTATCAGGCTTATAAAAGCTTCAATTTAAAAGGCAAGGTATTTAGCGTGGTGCGGAAGTTAAAAAATGGGTAATGATTTTGAAACTGTTAAATATGGATATGCCAACCGTAGATTCAGCCCGCACGCTATAAGACATGCTTTCATATATATATCGGCCGTAACCGGAATCAGGTTCAGGCTATCGTTATCGGATGCCGATCTCTGGCGATCCGATGAAGGCCCGATCCCCGAAAGCGCTCGAGTTCTTATGGGTGTGCATTCGATTCAACAAGGACTCGGAGAATCCCTGAGCCAAACAGATACTATGTCTTCACGATTGATAATGAAGGACGATCCGGTCGCGGAGATTATTGACAGGCTATCGGTGTCGACCCAAATGGGTCCATACTCCGGTAGCGAATCCAGAAAACGAGGGCCGGGCGATCTGAGATTGAGCCGTTTAATTTCAGATCTGGTTAAATCTCTAACTGAGGCAGGTATAATCTCCCGGAAATCCAATGAAATTGATTTATGGCCTGATAACAGGCGATTCGCTCTTGTGGTAACACATGATATCGATATTGCGCGCCGGTCTGTGAAAGGGAGCATTAGACTGCTAATGAAACGGTTACCGGCAGGACGATTCAAAGGATTTTACGATTCGGTTCGGTCTTCATTCGGAGACCGGCGCAACCCGTATGATAAAATTTCCGAATGGATAAAGATTGAAAACGATCTCGGTATCAAATCCACTTTTTTCATCTTCCCGGGCCCACGTCGGCACCGGGATGATCCTAAATATCGGCTCGATATGCTGTCGCATTCGGTTGAGGATATTCAAAAGAGTGGTTTCGAACTTGCTCTGCATTCCGGGATAGAGTGTTATGAGGGAGATAGTCTGGCTAACTCCAGATTAGGATTGGGAAATCATACAAAATCAATGATAACCGGGTTGAGACCGCACTATCTCTCAGCTCATCTCCCGAAATACTGGAGGTCGGCCGCCGGGTGCGGCTTTTCTTATTCCTCCTGCCTGGGGTTTGATGAGGCTATCGGGCACTTTGGCGGCATCGACCTGCCATTTGTTCCTTTCGACAGGGAAAAGGATACCGCAATTGACCTGGTCGAGATTCCTATTGCTATAATGGATTGCGGTCTAATTCGGGACGAGGCCGCCAATTCCGATGAAGTCATTTCACGCGGCAAAGATCTGATCGATACGACCGCGGAGTCGGGCGGGATGATAGTACTGGACTGGCATCAAAGAACGCTTTATAATCCGGACTATCCCGGCTGGGGAGAATTGTTTCGTAAGATAACGGATTATGCTCTCCGGCAGGGCGCTTATTCTGCTACGATGGGGCAGATATCTTCTTTATTGAAGGATCGAATCGGGAAGGAATATTGAGGGTAGCTTACTTCATACTGAATTCATTCGATATCGACTCGCGTGCAAGGTTAGAGGTAGAAACAATCGGGCAGATGGGGCATCAGGTGGAGATCATAGTAACCGTAGGAGCTGAGACTAAAGAATATCTCGGCTTTCCCATTTATCGCATAGCTCAGCCGACCTGGCCGTCTCGGAAGATCCGTTTTATACAGTACAATCTCAGGGCGGCGATGATCGGGAAGAAACTCAGGGCCGATATTTATCATGCCGTCGACGTGGATACCCTGGCGGCTGCCTACTGGGCGGCCAGGAAAACGGGAGGAAAAGTAATTTATGAAGCTAGGGAATTGTATACGGAACTCGAGCCTCTGAGAGGTCGCAATTTAGTCCGATCATTCTGGAGCAATCTTGAAAAACGCCTGATTGGAAAGGCGGCAAGAGTTGTAACAATTAACGATTCGATTGCGGCTGAACTCTGCAGAAGATATAGAATCAAAAAGCCTGATGTCATCAGAAATGTGGCAAAATCTCCAAATAGTATCAAGCCCCTGGATTTGAGGAGGAAATTCGGTATTGCGGATGACCATAAGATAATTGTCTACCAGGGCGTTCTCAGGCGGGGCCAGGGACTTTTGTACCAGCTTGATATTCTGCAATATCTGGATAGTGTCGTGATGATGTTTATCGGCGGGGGGCCGATTGAATCCGAATTGCAGGAGAAATCGTCCGGATTGGGCATCGACAACAGAGTCATATTCACCGGTAAGGTTTCTCCCGACGAACTCTTGAATTATACGGCTTCTGCGGATGCGGGTATTTTATTGATGGAGGATATCGCTTTAAACAACAGATTGGCTCTTCCTCAGAAGCTATTTCAGTATCTGAGCGCCGGTATACCTCAGATTGTCTCCCCTATGCCGGAAATATCGCGTTTTGTCGAAGATGAAAAAACAGGAGTGGTTGTTTCGTTAAGCGATCCGCGGGAAGCAGCCGATGCGATTGCGGGATTTATTTTTGATGAGAATATGTATTCTGAGGTTAAGGAGAATTGTCGAAAATCGGCCTTGAAAAACAACTGGGAAACCGAATCGGTAAAGTGGATTGAAATATATAAAGAACTGGAATCGTTGATATGATCAGTTACTCAATCCTGATTGTTACATATAATCAAAAAGAAACTCTACGAAAGATACTGAACAGCCTGGCGAGACAGATAAAAACCCCGAAGATGTTCGAGATTGTTATTGCCGATGATTGCTCCGATGACGGCACCGAGAGTTATATAAAAAAGTTGCGCCTGCCGATATTCATGAAATACACGCGTGCCGCCAGTAATGTTGGCCGATCCATTATCCGCAACACGGGTTTTCAAAAGACGGCGGGCAAAAAAGTGATTTTCCTCGATGGTGACATGGTTCCCGGTCCCGGCCTTATCGATTCTTTTCTCGGTTCCTGGAGCAGACAACCGAAAGCAGTTATCCTCGGATCATGGCGTAATCCGGTTGAATGGGAAAACGACCGCCTGTATAAATATCTTTCATCGCGCGGCAGGCTGGCCTTAAAATCAGAAACACAGATTCCAGGCAAGTATTTCACAAGCGGCATTTTCTCTATCGATCGGAGCATATTCGAAAAACTATCGGGTTTTGATCTGTCGTTCGAAGGCTGGAAAGGAGAAGATACCGACTTCGGATTGCGACTGGAAAAGGAATCGACTCCAATATGGTATAACCCGGATGCTATGTGCTATCATTACCACAGGAAGTCTCTCGAGGATATGCTGGGAGAATATGAGAGATACGGCCGAACCAGCTACCGGGTGCTGCTCGAGAAACATCCCGATAAGCTCGTTTTTGAAAAAGGCTGGATGCTGGGATTGCCCGATCCAAATGCAGGAATGTTGAAAAAGATGGTTTCAAACCTGCTATTTCCTTTTCGATCCGATTCCGCTATATCGATACTTAAAACCGTCGAGCGATTTTCCGGCGGAGCGCTGTTTTTGAATTTCTGTTACGATTGGTTGTTCTACAGCAGTCTTGCGCGGGGATATCGAGAAGGACGGAATAAACCGCGAAAGTAATCTCTATTTGCTAAAGGACCTCCGATGAAACTTCTGGTTGTATCAAGCAGTTTCCCCATGGAAATAGGCGATGGTCTGTCGCCTTTCATCTGGGAATATTGCGTGCATCTTAAGAAACGCGGTTGGGATATCACGGCTGTGGTGCCGCATCATAGAGATCTTGAGAGAGAGGAAATCTGGAACGGCGTAAAAATCATAAGATTTAAGTATCTTCCGCAAGGGCTCGAAGATATGGCATATTCGGGTGGGATAATTCCAGGTTTAAAAAAGAAACCCTGGAAAATTATCAAAGTCCCATTTTTTATATATTCGATGTATAAAGAGACGCTCAGGTTACTGAACAGGGATGATTTTGATCTGGTCAATTTTCACTGGCTGTTCCCGGCCTGTTTCTGGCTCGGGCGGTTCAGCCGGAAATCAAGCGTGCCCATCGCCCTGACTGCGCATGGAACGGACGTTCGCCTGGCTTTAAAAAAACCGTTCGGCCTGCTTGCAAATAATGGGTTGAGAAAATCGGCAGCGTTGACTTTGAACAGCAGATATATGAAAAATCTATTGAAAGAATTTGACCTGCCTGCAAAAACAGAGATAATACCGATGGGAGTAGACACCGAGAAATTTGATCAGGGACCGCATAAACCATCCCGATCTAAGAAGATCATTTTTCTGGGGAGATTGATTAAGCAAAAGGGGATCTATGTTTTACTCGATGCTTTCAGCAGTGTATTAAGAAAGGTGCCGAAGGCTAAGCTCGAAATCGTCGGCTATGGCCCTGAAGAAGATGGTCTCATGAAAAAGGTCAAAGAACTCGGAATGGAGAACTCTGTCAAGTTTGGCGGCCGAGTACGTTATGATGAACTGCCCGAAAGATACCGTAGCGCCAGGGCGCTGGCTTTGCCATCTTTGATACCCGAAGGATTTGGGATCAGTGCGGCCGAGGCGTGCGCCTGTGGGATTCCGACCGTTACATTCGGCTTGGGTGGCACTAAGGAACTGGTGGTGCACGAGGATACCGGGTTGGTGGTAGAAAAAAGCAGAGATGCACTTGCCGAAGGCCTCATTAGAATCTTAACCGATGATGATCTCGCTGACCGGCTGGGTGAAAATGCACGCAAAAAAGTTGCAGAGCAGTATAGCTGGGATATTTTATCAAAGAAGTTCGATAAATTATTCAGGGACATAATCGAGAAATAGGCAGAAGATAAATAGAACTTTGTAAGTTGCTGTCAGACATCCGGGGATAAACAAATAGAGATCCTGCCCCGGCGGCTCGCCTGGATAGGGCAGGATCCGTATGGGAGAGATGAATGACTATTTTATGATAGTCATCTGTCTTATGGATACCGTTGGTCCGGAGACGAACTTATAGAAATAGATGCCGCTTGTTACGTTCCTTCGGGCATCGTTTTTTCCATCCCAGATAACATGATTCAAACCAGCCGGGAATTCCTTTGAGGCCAGATTCTTAACCAATCGCCCTCTGATGTCGTATATTTTTAGATCAACCCGGCTCTGTTCGGGAAGATTAAACTCTATTGCGGTCGACGGGTTGAAGGGATTGGGGAAATTCTGATAAACGACCGGGCTTTGAGGCAGTATCTCCTCGTCGTCGACGCCTGCAGGGGTTCCTATTACGGCTATCACCTGGGCCGGAATATATCTCGGTTTGGTGGCTGTAACAGTTATATATCCTTCAGCTTGCGGCTCGATATCAAAGCGGACATGGCCGGCGTTATCGGTGATGTCAACCTCGAATAATTCTCCGGCCATATACAGACAAACCCTTGCGCCGGATAGCTGACTGTCGCCGTCGAACACCCGGTATTGCAGGTTTTGCGGCTCGCCGAACTCGATCTCGGTCGGGCCCTCTACCCGGAGGTTGCCATCCACGGAAAGCCATAACGACATCTCCGGATCACCGAAGAGATTGTGGCCGTATCCGATGTCCCGATAGTTGGGGCGATCGATTTTCGATAGAGCCTCGGCCACCGAGAGCCTGCTGGTAGAATCGTTGAGGACATGGGTTATAAATCTTCTTTCCAGATTGTATGAGGATGAAACCCATCCCCAGCGCGTATTGCCGAGGAAGGCCACCCCTGCGCCTGGCTCGATCAAATACGACTCTGCAAAACAATAGGGGCTGATATACGGTGGCGGTCGGAAAATACCTGTATCGAAATCCAGAGAGGCAAGAGCGCAGCTTATGGAGTAATGGACGGCCGGCTGGTCATAGGTTGTCAGATGGCTCAATGCTCCGCAGCCATTCCAGGCAACCGTATCTCCCCAGACCCCCGAATAGCCGTAGTGATTATAATGGTCGCTTTTCGCCGAGTACCACGAGTAATCACCGTGGTTGAGATTGGAAATGAATCCCCATCCTTCCTGCATGACCTCTATGACGTATTCCCCGGTCGGGCTGGTCGGCGCAGGATCGTTTCCACTGGGTTCCTCGATCAGGCGGCTGGCATCGGTGACGAAATTATCAGGCATCATCTCTGCCAGGACATTATGTTGACCCAGATCACGCATCTGATCGGCACAAATAAACAGCGCCTTGGTCAGATACGAGGGATCGCCGTTTCCCGGGTTCTTCTCATATGTGATTGCCTTGTTGCCCCAGATGGAGGCATGTTCTGCGGTCCAGGCGGGTACTCTGCCAACATATAATTCCGGATAGATGTCGGGCTGATCCTGATACGATTCGCCCCAGACACCATCGCCGTCAGCGTCCCAATCACCGGTGAGATCGGCGAAATAGAGATCGGATATATGCTGCACATCCAGATCAGGATAATAGTTGCTGACATTACCAGGATACAGATAACGAATGGGGACAACATCATCGCTGCCGCCCAGAAGAACATACTGGACACCCTCGCTGTACGCCTGAATAAGATAATTCCTGAGTTGTTCGGCGGGATCGATCCCGGCGGTACTGGCAAGGATGTCCTCGATTAAGATCATATCCGTCGGTAATCCCTTCTGATTCTTCCAGGCGAGGAATGGATAAAATCCCGGGGCTATTTCGCCCGAGGTGATTATCAGATATTGTGGTGCGGGGATGTTGCCCAATACTATCGGAGGGCCATCCACCGGTGGCGAGGCCATCAACGGAAAATCAATCTGGTTGCTCACCATTCCCATTAGCGCTCCATATGCATTTGGATCGCTCTTGATCACCAAGGCATTCCTGTTGGATCTGGACTGGAGGCTGAGATGAACGGTAATTTCCGGATAAAACAGGATTCTCCCCGAAAGCGGTCTATAACCTATCGGATAAACCGCCAGATCCGCAACATGGATATCACCCCAGTTGCCGGAGCCCAATAATCTCACGCGCTCTGCCGGAAAAACCTGGTCCGACTCATAGATCAATGGATCGGGAAAGGCCGCCGTATCCGCAGGATAGTCTCCGGTCTTGAGATCACCTCTGACGAAATGGATCTCGGCCGTTCCGATTAGCAAAGAGTCGGGAATATCATAGGATATGGCTGTTACCTCGGTATTGGGAGGCAATGCCAGTTTTATGATCCTGTATCCCAAAGCCGGCGCACCGGGAGAGGCGATCATTTCGCCGCCGTTAATTGACACTTCCCCGTCTGCCAGGTCGACAGTGCCTCGGTCTGTGACCACCGTATAGATGTATTCGTCGCTGGCTACGGCTAAACTGCCTATGTTATAGGCAGTTAGCAACATTACCATCAAAAGGTATGAGATCCTCTTCATTTTTTCCCCCTCCACAAAATAGTGGCTAGTTCAAACTCGAAGATCAGTTAAGCAACACAGATGCCATAGCTGTCTGGCTGTGATCCGGATTGAAACGACCTTATAACGTATTCAACTATAAAGAGATATGTAAGGCGACAATAGCTGTTTGGGTCCCAACGGGGCTTCTGACATGCCTATCTATGGGCTTGCAACCATAGTCGTTGGCGTATCGCTATATCTTTTAGGGGAATACAGGTTAAAGGTTTTTTTACTTGACTCTTGTGGGAGGAAATCCCATGATTGTGGGGAAAAGTGGGAAGGATTACTTAAAATGACGGCGCTAAAGGGTACATTCAATTATTCCATCGATCACAAGGGCAGAGTAAACATACCTGCCAGATTCAGGGATAAACCGGACACCCCCGGCAGCGATCATTATGTGGTGGTCCGCGGATTTGATGGTTGCTTATTTGTATATACTCATGAGGCGTGGCTTGAAATCGAGGAGAAGCTGTCGGAATTGAAGACGTTTTCCAGCGCCAAGGCACGCCGCTTTGTTCGAGCCTTGCTTTCCAATGCTGCCGACGCCAAGCTTGACAAACAGGGCCGTATCGCTATTCCCCAGAATCTTCTGGATCAGGCAGGCATAAAAAAAGAAGTCGTGGTGCGCGGGATTTTAGATAAGATTGAACTCTGGGCTCCTGAAACGTTGCAAAAGTATGAGAAAGACCAGCCAGAGTCCTATGAAGATATGGCTGGGGAGCTATTAATCTAACGATGGATCACAAACCGGTCATGACCGGTGAGATCGTATCGATTTTCGCTGAAGCACCAGGCGGCGTGTTCATAGACGCCACGTACGGACTGGGTGGCCATACTAAGGCGTTACTAAGTAGTTTTAGAAAAAAATTTGAATTCATCGGAATCGACCGTGACGGTGAAATCCTGGGGCAAGCCGAGCGGGATCGGCCGGCCGGGGTGGTCTTGCACAAGATGAGATTTTCGGAAATACCTGAAATGCTGCGGCGTGAAAAGATCGAACCGTTGACGGGGATATTATTTGATCTGGGATTGAATTCCGCCCAACTCGACGATCCATCGAGAGGATTTTCATATTCAAAACCGGCTTCTCTGGATATGAGGTTTGACCGGGATTCCGGCAAACCTGCGGCCGAATTGCTGCAAACTCTCGAAGTGGACAAATTGATAAGAATCCTCAAAGAATATGGTCAACAGAAAAATTCCAGGGCTATTGCGAGGGCCATTATTGCCGAGAGACCGACGACGACCGAATCTCTGGCATCGTTAATCAGAAACGTAGTGGGCTCGCGGCGGTTTATAAAATCAGGCGCCAGGGTATTTCAAGCGCTGAGGATATTCATAAATGACGAACTCGAGGAGTTACAGAACGCACTTTCAAACGTTATACCGCTGATGGCGGTTGGTGGACGTCTGGCGGTCATCTCCTATCACTCGCTGGAGGACCGCATCGTCAAGAGGCTCTTTCTGCTCAATTCCGGGAAGTGCTTTTGCGGACCGGAAATCGCCGAATGTGCCTGCGGCAAGCGCAGCCTTCTTGAGGTTAAGACGAAAAAGCCGCAAAGACCGTCTGAAAAAGAAATTATGACTAATTCCCGTGCCCGTCCCGCGAGGCTGAGATATGCGGAAAGGATATAGAAGGAAGCGGCCGAAAACCGGGCGGGGAAGGCTTCTGGGCATCATCCCGGTTCTGGTTTTGCTGCTATCCTTAGCCTGGATATGGAAAGCAGACAAGGTTAAAGAGTATTACTCCACAATGAAGCAATTCGAGGCCAGGAAAAAGACATTAACGACTGAAAATTCCCGTCTGAAAGGTGAGCTTACAGAATTGAAATCGCTTACAAACGTAAATAACGTTGTGACAGAACAATTCGGCCTGACACAGAACGTATCGAGTAGAGTCTTCCTCCGAGATCCGATCAAACCCAGAGGCCGAATGAGAAAGTTTCATCTTGTAGATATGCCGGAAATTACCGATTGGCTGGAGCGGGCGGTATTCAAGTCTGGCTACATCACTGCAGAGGAGCAAAAAAATGAAAAGACGGGGAAAAATAGAAAATGATAGAGCTAAGAACCATACGCAAAAGAGGCAGAGGAGTCATATTTTTACTGGCTTTCGTCTGTGTCATATTTATTGCCAGAGCTGCGCAGATTCAGATAATTCAGCATAGAGAATATGCCGCTTATGCTGATTCTCAACAGCGATCGGCGATGCCCCTGAAGGCCAGGCGAGGTGCGATATACGATTGTGAAGGCAGGGCACTGGCATACGATATCGAGGCTAAAACCTATACTGTAAACCCCGGATATATGGATGCTCCGCAGGAGGCGGTCGGTAAACTTGCAAAACTCACCGGGAAATCGGTTTCCCACTGGAGACGACAATTCAAAAAGTATCCCGGGTACCTGGTTGTGGAGCGTCGAGTTTCTCAAAATAGAGAATCCGAATTTGAGAACGCCGGGATAGAGACATTGGGATACCGGATTGAATCGATAAGAATCTATCCCTATGGCGATCTGGCCTCCGAGGTCATCGGCCGGACCGATACCGATAATTTAGGAGTATCGGGGCTGGAGATGCAATACCAGGATATCCTATCGGGCATCGACGGGAGTAGCGTATACCTTCGGGATGCCAGAGGCAGAGAAGTGACGGCCTGGAAGCATACCATAGTCGAACCTCAAGATGGTGCGGATATCTATCTGGCTCTCGATGCCGATCTTCAACAGATCGTCGAAGAGCAACTTAATAAGATGCTCGATTCCAGCCGATCAATCTACGGTTCGGCGATATTTCTTGATGTCGAAACCGGTGGCATTCTTGCATGCGCCACCGTCGAGAGTATCAAACCTCAATTCGCCAGATGCAGGACTATCGTCGACATGAATGAACCGGGTTCCACGGCTAAGATCGTACCTCTGACCACTGTCTTCCAGGCAGGTTTATTTGAACCTGACGATGTCATAAACGTAGAAGGAGGCAGGTTCAAGATCGGCCGGCGCGTCATCAGAGATGACCATCCGTACGATTCGCTTCGCTGTGACGAAATAGGCATTTATTCATCAAATATAGGGGTATCAAAACTGGGTATAGCTGCAGGAGCGGAACGAATCTATAAGACGCTTATGAAAATGGGATTTGGAGCCAAAACCGGCGTCGACTTCCCGGGTGAATCCTCAGGTACGGTTCGAAAGCCAGACACCTGGAGTGATCATCTTCTGGCTAATATCTGTTTTGGATATGGAATTGCTGCAACAGGTATCCAGATTGTAACGGCGTATGGAGCGATTGCTTCTAAAGGCGAGCTTCATAAGCCTTATTTTGCCGCAAAGAAGATTTTGCCGGATGGAACCGAAAAAATATTGAATTCGAAGACGTTTGTCAGAAGGATTTCGGATCGGCGCACGGCCAGGATTATCGATTATATTTTGCGAGGGGCGGTGGAAATAGGAACAGCCAGAAAGGCGAAAGACTGTCTCTGCCCGATTGCTGGCAAGACGGGGACGGCCCTTAGAACGAGAAAAGAAGGCAGAGGTTATGATCCTCAGAGGTCGCTGGCATCGTTTGTGGGGTATTTCCCGGCAGGGAATCCCCGAGTAGTCGGGCTGGTGATGTTCGACGAACCACAGACCAGCATTTACGGCGGCGAGATCTCAGCGCCGGTGTTCAAAGATATAGCCGGAAGATACGGCAGCCTCCCTCGCAAGAGTATGCTGGCCACTGCCCGGGATCGAGAGCCTTCATCCGAAACCCGGTTCAGCATTGCGAGCGGCGAGGGCGCACATATTATGACTCTGGCAGCAACCCGCCCTCTGGGAGGAGAGGATTTTCCATACGATGATATTGCTGATGTCATTCTGCCGGATTTTAGAGGCAAAACCATCAGGGATGCCATGCGGTTAGCCCGATCATTGGGTTTAGATTACACGATTGCTGGAAGCGGGGTAGTGATATCTCAACGTCCTGTCCCCGGAGTCGCTCTCCCCGACGCTGCGACTCTTGAACTAATTGGCGGGCTGAGATGATTTTTCCGGTTATGAATGAAATTAAAAAATCAAGTCGGCAGCTGACTCTGGGCGAGCTTCTGACAGGACTCGATGTAGCAATACCGGAGAATTCATGCGATATAGAGATTTCCGGCCTGGCCGGTGATTCGCGCGAGGTAAAACCCGGAGATCTATTTGTTGCGGTTCCCGGCTATGATAGTGATGGGCGAAAATATATCGCAGAAGCTTCATCTTTGGGAGCGGCGGCGATATTAACATCGCCGGGAATGGATTTGCATGCTAATATACCAATAGTTTTCTCCAACAATCTCAGATTGGACATGGGTGCAGTGGCTGATCGCTTCCACGGTAGCCCCTCGTCGAAAATGAAAGTGGCTGGAATCACCGGTACTAATGGCAAGACGACAACAGCCCTTTTAATAACAACCATATTCGAAGTATCCGGGGAAAAGTGGGGCAGGATAGGAACTATCGGCTGCGATATAGCCGGTCGGCATATCCCCTGTAGAAATACCACCCCCGGCAGCATCGATCTGCACAAGCTTCTTGCTCTCATGGTTGAAAAAAGACTTACAGGCTGTGCCATGGAAGTATCATCGCATGCCCTTGATCAGAACCGGACTCACAATATTCATTTCTCATCGGCCACGTTCACCAATCTGAGCCAGGATCATCTTGATTATCACCGGGATATGGATAGTTATTTTGCGGTGAAAGCAAAACTCTTCGCGGATGTCCCCGTTTCGGTAATTAATATCGATGATGAATATGGACGAAAACTGATCGATCGAATTCACGGAAAGATTGTTACATTTTCAACCGAATCGGATGCCGATCTCAAGTATGACTGTATAGACTCGGATATGCAGGGTTCGGTTTTAAAGTTTCGCCACGGCGGCAAGGATAAGAGCTTTAGATTTCCATTACCGGGCTGGTTTAACCACCAGAATGCTGCTGCGGCAGCGGCGACGGCCATCGGTCTGGGGTTAACGCTTGAGCAGGCGGTAGAGGGATTATCACATTCAACCGCTATTCCCGGGCGGCTGGAACCGGTCGATCTTGGCCAGCCGTTCGCAGTTTATATAGACTACGCACATACGCCGAATGCCCTGGAAAGGCTGCTTACAAGCCTTCGTCGCTTTAATCCGAATCGGCTCCATCTGGTTTTCGGATGCGGCGGCGATAGGGATAAGAAAAAACGTCCCCTGATGGGAGAGATTGCATCGGATCTGGCCGATTATGTCTATCTGACATCGGATAACCCCCGCACCGAAGATCCTAAAGCCATAATCGATGACGCACTTAAAGGCATTGCCCATCGCAAGAAATGCACAGTGATCGAGGAGCGGCCGCAGGCGATCAAAACGGCGATTTCCAGAGCGACAGAGCATGATATCGTGGTTATTGCAGGTAAAGGTCATGAAGAATATCAGGTAATTGGCACCGTGAAGAAGTATTTTTCTGATATCGAAGTGGCTAAATCAGTGTTACGGAAGCTGGGCTATGGGGATAATGGTTGAAAGAAAAGACGTTTTATTTAACATAAAAGAGGTCGGTGAAATCCTGGGGTCGAGGCTGGAGGGGGATCCCGGATTTCACCTGACCTCTATCAGAGGAATCAAGATCGACAGCCGGGAAATCGAAGGAGACGATTTATTTATTGCCATCAAAGGCTCAAAATATGACGGTCACGATTTCATCGAATCAGCGCTGTCTGAAGGTGCGGTGGCTGCAGTTGTCTCCAGGCGGGAGGCGGAAGGCAGAGCGCTCCGGGATGACCGCTATATATCCGTGGAGGATACAATCTATGCTCTCGGAGAACTGGCCAGGTATCACCGCCGCCGGCTGGATGTAAAAGTAGTAGCCGTGACCGGTTCCAACGGCAAGACCACGGTTAAAAATCTCATTTTTGAAATACTGTCGCAGAATGGCCCGGCACTTAAATCGCCGGCGAATTTCAATAACTTCTTCGGCCTGCCCCTCTCGATATTTCAGATCGACCATCATCACAAATCCGCAGTGTTGGAGCTGGGAATGAGTGCCGGCGGGGAGATATCCCGGCTGGCGGAGATAGCATCGCCAAACATCGCCGTCATAACGAACGTAGGGCCGGTACATCTTGAATTCTTTAGTAACGTCGAGGAAATAGCGGCTGCGAAGCTTGAAATTCTGGAGCGGATTGAGCCGGGCGGAATCCTGATTGTAAACGGCGACGACGAGATTCTGACAGGTAAGATTCACAAGGGTGATTTTGAAATCATTCGTTTCGGGTTGTCCGGTGAAAACGATATCTGTCCTCAGGATCTAACCTTCGACAAGAATCAATTGCCGTCCTTTAGAATTGCGGGAGCACCTGTAAGGTCGAATCTGCCGGGTGTCTATAATGTTTATAATATACTGGCTGCATTTGCCGCTTCGAAGGCCCTGGGGATTCCACCGGAGCCAGCCGCAGCTGCCATAGCTCGTTTTCGGCCTGAAGACATGAGATCGGAAATTACAAGTAAGAAGGGGATAACCTTCATAATTGATTGCTATAACGCCAATCCGATCTCCATGAAATACGCGTTGGATACCCTGGCCGGAATGGAATGCAAAGGTCGTCGAATCGCAGTATTGGGAGATATGCTGGAGCTTGGCGAGCGCTCCGAGATGTATCATCGTCAAATTGGTGCATACGCATATGAGAAAGGAATCGACAGCGTTTTTTGCTATGGGTCCTTAGCAAGAATCATGGCCGAATCGTTCGGCGATGAAGCGATTCACTCTGGTGAGCAGGAAATATTAGCCGGGCGCTTGTTGAAAGAAATCGTCAAAGGCGATATCGTCCTGTTCAAAGGCTCTCGGGGCATGGCCATGGAAAATATTGTAAACCGGGTTAAGGGATCGTTATAATATGTTATATCTTCTGCTTTATCCACTCAGTAAGTATGTATCAGGTTTTAATCTTTTCAAATATATAACGTTTAGAACGGCTTATGCCACTGTTACCGCGATGCTTATAAGCTTTCTTTTCGGAAGTCTCTTCATCAAATTTCTGCGCAAGCGCCGTGTAATGGAGAGCATCAGATCCGACGGCCCGGAGACGCATCTGACAAAAGAAGGCACGCCGACCATGGGAGGTCTTCTTATACTGTTATCCATCGTTGTGCCAACCCTTCTGTGGGCTGATTTGACCAACCGGTATGTGCAATTAATCCTTTTTGTCACCGTCTGGATGGGGGCCCTGGGATTTATGGACGATTATCTTAAGGCGAAGCTCAAGCAAAGGAAAGGGCTGGTTGCCAGGAAGAAGTTTGTGGGGCAGATGGCGCTGGGTCTGATTTTCGGAGCGATCCTGTATTTTTTCCCTCCCGATCCTGCATTCGGCACAACAACTGAACTGCCTTTTTTGAAAAGCTATTATCTTGATTTTGGATATTTTTATATTCCATTTGTCATGCTCGTTATAACCGCGTCATCCAACGCCGTGAATTTGACCGACGGGCTCGATGGCCTTGCTATTGGTCTGGTGGGGATCAGTGCCATCGCCTTTGCGGGATTGTGTTATATCACTGGCAGGGTGGACTTTTCCAATTATCTTGATATCAGATATCTTAAGGGGGCGGGAGAGCTTACGATATATTGCGGGGCCCTTCTGGGGGCCTGTCTGGGGTTCTTATGGTTTAATACCAATCCTGCAAAGGTCTTCATGGGGGATACGGGAGCCCTGGCGCTCGGAGGAGTTCTGGGTGGATTAGCACTTTTAGTAAAGAAGGAGATTCTTCTGGTGATTATCGGAGGAGTTTTCGTGATGGAGGCGGCGTCGGTCATAATCCAGGTTCTATATTTCAAGGCGACGGGGAAAAGAGGATTTAAGATGGCTCCCTTACATCACCATTTTGAGCTATGCGGCTGGAAGGAGCAAGAGGTCGTCGTACGATTCTGGATAATCGGGATCATATTGGTATTGATTACATTGAGCACGTTGAAGATGAGATGAATGAATATCGATCTGCGAAATAAAAAAGTCTCGGTGATTGGAGCGGGTCGTTCCGGAACGGCGGCAGCGGAGATGGTGAAATCGCTCGGAGGAATTCCGTTCGTCAGCGACAGCGATGTGGCTTTGCGGAACAAGGCGAATCAACGGTTATCCGAGTTAAATATTGAAGTTGAGTTCGGAGCGCATTCGGGCAGAGTGTTTGAAAGTGAATTGATTATCGTAAGCCCGGGTGTGGCTGCCGATTCCAAAACCGTAAGGGAAGCGAAATCCAGAGGAATACCGGTCTGGCCCGAGGTTGAATTTGCGTACAGAATTTGCAAAGGGAAAATAATCGGCGTGACGGGCTCGAACGGAAAGACTACTACAGCAACGCTATTAGGGGAAATTCTGAAAAAAGGGAAGCGGTCGACGTTCGTATGCGGCAATATAGGATATCCGTTTACTTCGATCGCATCAAAGGTACCGGCTGATGGTTATGCTGTAGTTGAGCTTTCGAGTTTTCAGCTCGAGCTGGTCGAAAAATTCCGGCCCGATATCGCGATATTCTTGAATATAAGTCCTGACCATCTGGATCGGCATGGCGACATGGCGGCCTACCTTGCGGCGAAGATGCGCATATTTGAGAATCAAACATCAAGAGACAAAGCTCTTATCAACTATGATGATGTAATATTAAGAGAACGTTGTAACAATCTGAAAGCAAAGACGGCTTGGTATTCGGTCCAGAAGCCCGTGGAAAGCGGCGTCTGGGCTGATCCTGGTGGCGATCTCATGGCTGGCACGACCAGGATAATGGACTCCCGCCAATTGAGAATCAGGGGAGTACATAATCTTTCTAACGCCTGCGCCGCCTCTCTGGCTGCGCTGGAGGTCGGGATAGGAATAGATGATATAGTGGACGTTTTAAAATCGTTCCCCGGGGTGGAGCATCGCCTTGAACCTGTGCGGCTCATCGGAGGGGTGAGCTTTATTAACGATTCCAAGGGCACAAATGTCGATTCGGTCCATTGGGCGTTACAGGCGGTCTCCGCCCCGGTAATATTAATTGCCGGGGGAAAGGATAAGGATTCGGACTTTTCCCCCCTCAACGATTTAATCAGCCAAAAGGTCAAATGTGCGGTTCTGATCGGGCAGGCAGCATCTAAAATTATGGCGATATGGGGAAATGCCACGGAATGCAGGATGGCCGGCAATATGGAAGACGCGGTAGAGGCGGCCTTCGCCAGCGCGGCCAAGGGTGATACGGTTCTCCTTTCCCCGGGTTGTGCCTCTTTCGATATGTTTGATGATTTTGAACATCGCGGTAGAGTCTTCAAACAGGCCGTAGAGAAGCTTGCCTCCAGAAAGGTTCCCCGATGAATATTGTAATTGAAAGACATCAGGATAAAGTATTAATGTTTTCTTCCATTACGCTTATGATGCTGGGGATAATATTCATATATTCCGCCTCGGGACCTTTTTCCGGTTTCATGACTCCTCCGAAACCGACGTGGCATTTTCTCATGAAACAGAGCCTCTGGGCTGTTATAGCTCTAACGACAATGTATATAGCTTATAGATTTGATTATGAACTGCTGGTGAAAATATCGCCTTTCATAATATTTGTGGCAATCGTCCTTTTGATTGCCGTATTTCCTCTATCCAGCAGAGGGATACAACGCTGGATTAATTTTGGCGGACTTACAATTCAGCCATCGGAGTTTTTTAAAATTGCCGCCATCATCTTTATAGCCAGAGTCATGGCCAAAAGGGCCGGGCGGCAGAAGATGAATAAACGATTCATCCCCGCCCTTGGCGTTATATTGCTGGGAGTATTATTAATTTTGATGGAGCCGGATCTGGGAACGGCCGCTCTGATTCTGGCCGTCACGATCTCGCTTTTGTATATCTCGGGATTTCCCAAACGGTATTTGATAATGCTAATATTGGCCGGGATAATGATGGCCTCGGTTCTTGTTTTTGGCCTCGAGTATGAGAAGGATAGAGTGGATTCCTACCTGGTAACATTGAAAGATCCGTTTGCGGCGGATGCCAGTTATCAGACGCGCCAATCGCTGGTCAGTCTCGGCTCGGGGGGGCTGGTGGGTAAAGGTCTGGCTAACGGCGGCCAGAAGCATCTCTTTCTACCGGCACGTCACACCGATTTTATCCTCTCTGCCGCCGCCGAGGAGGGAGGATTCCTTATTGTTGTTGTGATTTTCAGTCTGTTCGGCTTGATAGCCTGGTCGGGAGGTAAGATTGCTACCGCCGCCGTAGATATCGAGGGATCATTGCTGGCGTGGGGTATGGTGTTTTTCTTGATTTTGCAGGGCACTATCAATGTTGGAGTCGCCCTGGGGCTTTTCCCGATTACAGGGATAACGCTGCCTTTTCTAAGCTATGGTGGATCATCTCTGGTCGCCTGTTCTGCGGCAATCGGTATAACTGCGTCGGTATGGCGGCGGGGGAAATCGCCGCGGAGATATTTTAAACGGTTCAAAGCATGAATGGAGTCACCCGGTCGAAAGAAAATATTGTTCGCGGGCGGAGGCACCGCCGGACATCTGGTACCGGCCATAAATATCGCCCTGGCAATGAGGAGTATTGATGAAAAAGCAACGCCGCTTTTCATAGGAAAAAGAAATGGAATCGAGCGGGTGATGGTGGAAAGATCCGGGTTTGATATCAGGGAGATCGACGTAGTCGGCATGCGAAGAACACCGGTTGGTTTCCTGAAATTTATGTTGAATTGGAGAAGAGGTTACAGGCAGACGCTCAGAATTATGGAAGAATTCCGGCCCGTGGCGGTTGTCGGTACAGGTGGCTACGTCGCTGCTCCGGCGGTCAGGGCGGCCCGTAAATTGAATATCCCGATTTACATTCAAGAACAAAACAGCCTGCCGGGTCTGACGACGAGGATAGGCAACCGGTATGCCGATATTGTCTTCACGGCTTATGAATCCGCAGCGGAATATCTCGATGCAGATAAGTGTCAACTGGCGGGCAATCCGATTCGGCAGGATCTTCTTGGTGGTAACAGGGAATCGGCATATTTGCAATTCGGACTCGATCCTCAAAAAAATACGCTGCTGGTCCTGGGAGGAAGTTCCGGCGCGGAAAGCATAAACGAAATTATCGGGGCTATTGTATCAGAGCGATTTTTCCCGCAGGACTGGCAGATACTATGGCAAACCGGGCGCCGGAATTATCCTGAAATATCCCGCTCCATACCCGCTGATAGCTTAAATGGGACCATCGTTCCGTTTATTGATGACATGCCGGCTGCCTATGCGATTACCGACCTGGTACTATCGAGGGCCGGCGCAATGGCGCTATCAGAAATATCTGCTATCGGACTTCCGGCTGTATTGATACCATATCCTTATGCCACCGGAGATCATCAAACCCTGAATGCAAAAAGCCTTGAGGATGCCGGGGCTGCGATAATTGTGCCGGAAAAGCAAATGAATAAAAGATTGCGCAATACTCTCAAATATCTTATTGCAGATGATAAATTGAGGAGGGAAATGTCCGCTGCGGCAAGGAAGATGGGCAAGCCGGATGCAGCGAAAGTTATCGCGCGGACGATCCTCGACAGGATAAAATGAAGTTTAAGAAAATAAAGAAGCTTCACTTCGTGGGAATCGGTGGTGTGGGGATGTGCGGTATCGCCGAGATCCTCCATAATAGCGGTTACCAACTGACAGGTTCTGATCTGAAGAAAACGGAGACTACAACTCATCTTCAAAAGCTCGGTATCGAGATCATGTATTCGCATGAGCCGGCGAACGTCTCTGGCTCCGATGTAGTTGTCATATCATCCGCAGTAGGTGATGATAACCCGGAGGTGACAGAAGCCAGGAAACATAAGATCCCCGTTATCAGACGGGCGGAAATGCTGGCCGAGCTGATGAGGATGAAAATCTCAGTTGCGGTCGCAGGCACTCACGGAAAAACCACCACGACGTCATTGATTGGACATTTGCTTAAGGCTGGCGGTCTCGATCCCACGGTTATTGTAGGAGGCAGAGTTTTAGGCGTTGGCTCCAACGCTTATCTTGGAAAGGGTGATTATCTTATAGCCGAGGCGGACGAGTTCGACAGATCGATTTCTAAATTCTATCCCACAGTGGCTGTCATAACAAGCCTCGAACCGGAGCATATGGAATGTTACGCCAATCTGGAGGACCTGGAGAACAGCTTCGTTGAATTCGCCAACAGGGTGCCGTTTTTCGGAAGCGTAATAATCTGCATGGATGATCCCGGAGTTCGGCGAATCGAGCCGATGATCACGCGGCCCATGATAACATACGGTCTTGATTCAAACGCCGAATTCAGGGCATCAGATATCGAATTTACAGAGGAAGGTACGAAATTTACGCTTTATCATAACGGTTCGAGCGTTATGATGGTTCAATCGCCGCTGCAGGGTTATCACAATCTGAGAAATCTCTTAGGTGCCATAGCTGTGGCCTACGATCTGGAGGTTCCTCTGGAAGCGGTCGTCCCGGCAGCAAAAACTTTCACAGGTGTCAGCCGTCGGCTGGAACTTGCAGGTGAAGCCGGCGGTGTGAAGCTCTATGATGACTACGCGCACCATCCCACGGAAATCAAGGCCACTCTCGAAGGAATGAGAAAAGTTTTCGATGGTCGCCTGGTGGCCGTTTTTCAGCCACATCTATATAGCCGGACCAAAAGGTTTTATAGAGAATTCGGCGAATCGTTCTCCGATGCGGATATGGTCGTTATTCTGGATGTCTATCCCGCGCGCGAAAAATCTATAAACGGTGTCTCCGGAAAAATGATAGCAGATGCTGCGAAAAAAGCCGGCCATACCGGTATGAATTATATCGAGGATAAAGAGGATCTTCCGAAATTCTTAAAAACAAAACTCCATAACGGCGATCGAGTGATTCTCTTCGGTGCCGGTGATATTTATAAATACACGAATAAAATTCTGGAATTGCTGAAGGAATAATGTTGAAATTCCTGGTGAAGCTGGTAGTATTAATAATAGCGATAGCGGTGGGCCGATTTTCTTACGAAATGGCAATTGCCTTGCCGCAGTTTGCATTGGATAAAATTGAATTGAAGGGGAACTGGGATATTTCCCCGGATTCTGTCCGGGCAGTAAGCGGGCTTGAAGAGGGAAAGTCGGTTTATGAACAGAATCTCAAGTATGCAGCGTCGAAACTCTCGCAGCAACCCGGAGTAATAGAGTGCTCTGTAGAAAGAGGTTTCTTTTCAACGATTTATGTGGAGATCAGCGTGGCTGAACCGGTGTTGTTGATAAGTGGAGATGAACTTTACTGTCTCTCACGGGAGGGAATTGTCCTGCCATTTGATAAGAAGATACCGGTTCTTCCGGTGGTTACCGGTCGCAGATTTTCCGATGCCAGATGTTTTGATCGTCTGAAGGACCCCGACATCGCATACGCTGTAGAGCTTTATGATGCATTGATGGCAGCTTCTCCAGAGCTTTGCAGCCGGCTTTCCGAAATCAATTTTGCATCGGAAGATATTATGAATTTATTTTTCTCACCCGGGGGTACGAAGGTCGTTGTTGATAAACGTGATTTTTATGATGCGGTTAAGAGGGTTGCGGTGCTGGACGAAAACGACATTCTAAAAGTGAATAAGACGTTCGATTTTCGGTTCGGTCCTGTTGCCGTGGAATCCGTATCCCACAGGGGGATATTGTAAGGTGAGCAAGAACGGGTTCATAACAGGACTGGACATCGGAACGACAAAAATCGGCGTGGTTGTGGCAGAGCCAACCGAAAACGATTCGTTCAGAATACTGGGCGTCGGAAACGCTCCCAGCGAAGGTCTAAAAAAGGGTGTGGTGGTCAATCTCGAAGCCGCTGTGGAATCCGTGAGGAAGGCACTCGACGATGCTGAACTTGTTACCGGTATGAAAATCGATTCAGCGTTTGTAAGTATAGCTGGAGATCATATCAAAAGTATAAACAGCCGGGGAGTAGTCGCCATCGGGAAAAACAGCGTTGAAATAGTTCCCTCCGATGTGGAACGGGCCGTAGAGGCTGCAAAAACAGTGGCCATTCCATCGGATAGAGAAATCATACACGTTTTGCCTCAAGAATATACTGTTGATGATCAAGGCGGCATCAAAGATCCGGTCGGATTCTCGGGAGTCCGTCTCGAGGTTGATATTCATATTGTGACCGGATCGGTATCGGCGGCCCAGAACATCTTGAGATGTGTTGAGAGAGCGGGGATTCTGGTCGACGAACTCGTTCTCGAACCTCTGGCATCGAGCTATGCGGTTCTCACAAAGGATGAAATGGAGCTCGGCAGTGTCGTCATAGATATGGGAGGAGGCACAACTGATCTTGCTGTATTCCATGAAGAAGCGGTTAAACACACAGCCGTAGTCGGCATAGGAGGCAAGAATGTCACCAGCGATCTGGCTATTGGATTGAGAACACCGCTGGACCAGGCCGAGCGATTGAAATGTAACTACGGCTCGGCTCTGTCGTCGCTGGTGGATGCGACCGAAATGATTATCGTCCCGGGCGTGGCCGGTCGTGAATCGAAGGAAGTATCGCGGTCGGTGCTGGCATCTATCATTGAGCCGCGAGCAGAGGAAATCTTCTCCCTGGTCGCGCGAGAATTGAAGAGAGGGCATTTCACTGAGATGCTGGCCGCGGGCGTCGTGTTGACTGGTGGAGCGGCCCAGCTCGAGGGGGCATTGGAGCTGGCAGAGCAGATATTCGATCTGCCCGCCAAATTGGGCACACCTCTGCTGTTCGAGAACAGCGCTGAGATTACACCCGGACCCGCATTCTCTACCGGAGTAGGCCTGATACATTATGCCACGTCACGCCCTGACGGTGGCAGCCGTCGTTCGAGGTCGCGCCGCGTGGGCCGGACCGTTGAAAAAATCAAAAGATGGTTCAATGAATATTTTTAAATAACACCTATGTCTCCTCGGAGGGGAAAGCAGGAAGGAGAATTATGGTCTTTGAGTATGATTTCAGCGAAAGCAATGGATCCAAGATAAAGGTCGTCGGGATCGGCGGCGCAGGGGGGAACGCAATCAACCGGATGATACGATCCGGTTTCAGCGGGGTTGAGTTTATCGCCATCAACACCGATGCGCAGGCGCTGGAGACATCGAGAGCCGATCTCAAGATTCAAATCGGCAGGAAGCTAACCAGGGGGCTGGGGGCCGGGGCGGATCCTGAGATAGGAAGAAAAGCATTCGAGGAGGATCCTGAACCGACCCGGCAGGTGCTGGAGGGCGCCAATATTGTTTTTATCACCTGCGGCATGGGAGGCGGTACGGGGACCGGTGCTTCGCCGTTGGTAGCAAAAGAGGCCAGGGATCAGGGGGCGTTGACTATCGGAATGGTTACAAAGCCATTTACATTCGAGGGGCAGCTGAGAAACTCGCGTGCTAATTCAGGAATTCATCAAATGAAGGATTTCGTAGATACCCTTATAGTCATTCCCAACAATAGACTGCTCGGCGTGGTTGATAGAAGTACGCCTCTTAACGATGCTTTCATGAAAGCCGATGAAGTACTGCTTTCGGCAACCAAGGGTATCTCGGATTTGATCCTCATACCGGGACTTGTCAATCTCGATTTTGCCGATATCAAGACGATCATGCTCGATGCCGGCGAGGCGCTTATGGGCACCGGTATGGCCTCGGGTGATAACCGGGGCGAAATCGCCGCCAGGATGGCGTTGCAATCTCCGTTCCTGGAGGAGATATCGATTGAGGGCGCTCGCGGAGTTCTGGTAAACGTCACCGGCGGTTCGGGTATGACCCTGTTCGATGTCAGCATGGCTACGGAAACCGTCTGTGAAGCAGCGGGAAGCGGAGCCAATATCATATTCGGCGCCGTCATCGACGATTCCTTGAATGATAAACTGCTTGTAACAGTTATCGCCACCGGATTCGGCAAAGCCAGGAAAACCGACGATCCGGGCGAGGAGATCGACCTGTTCGGATTCAAGACGGAGGGCGGAAAACGTATCAGGACGCGCAGGGCCCGTCCGAAACGGCAGATTCTTGACAGGGTAACATCACCGAATTACGTGGAGGAGGATCTCCGGGTACCGACCTTTATACGAAACGTATCGGAGAGTAATAATTAGATTTATATAATATTCAGAGTGGAAACCGCGTCGTTTCCAGTGCTGTCGACTCTCCGCCCATAGGGGCGTCCGTAGGGACGTAGTCGACAGATCCTTGGCATACAATAGTGTCGACCGCAGAGGGTCGACACCACGATAAATATCGTCAGTTGCCTCCCTGCAGAAAGCACTTGACATAACGATATAAGTCTCCATATTTAATTTAAGGGAAGTCGGTTTCCTCATGTTCGCACTTCAGAAATAGAACGTAATTTGCACTAAAACCTAAGGGGTGGAGCAGATGAGAAAGTATAGCGCTATTTTACTCGTTGCATTTTCGTTCTTGTTGGTCGTGAATGCAAAAGCCCAGATAATTTCGGGCGATTACGGCGACAAGCGTTTAATCATGAGCAACCTTTCCTCCATGCCGCTGGCCTTCACCGAGAACCAGGGAAAATTCGGCGATAAGACGCTGTTTAAGGCCAACGCCGGAGGGGCTACATTCTATTTCTGCAGTGATGAGGTAGCCTACCTATTCGTTCGGGATACTGACGAGTTGCTTGACGATTCCCCATCGGGGCGGCGTCAGTCCCGCGAAGCGGGATTTCCTGACGCTTTCGACCGACCCCGCTACAAAAAAGAATCGATGCTGATAAAGGCTCAATTCATCGGCGCTAATCCCAACCCGGAGGTCATCGGCGCGGATCGCCTGCCGCATAATAATAATTATTTTCTCGGCAACGATCCTGATAAGTGGCGCACCGACGTACCCAACTATTCAGCCATCATTTACAAAGACATTTATCCCGGCATCGATCTGAAATATTACGGTAACGGCAGTTCGATGAAGTATGACTTTATTGTTAATCCGGGAGCTGATATGTCTCAAATCGCCATTCGTTACGAGGGCGTTGATGACCTCTCCATAAGCAATAACGGCGACCTGCAGTTAAGCACGGCATTCGGTTTTGTTTACGAAAACAAACCGTATGTTTACCAGGATATTGACGGCAGGAAGGTCGAATTAGAAGCTGGATATTATCTTAAAGAGCCGGGTCTGTTCGGGTTCGTTATTAACGGCTACAACCCCCGTTACCCGCTGATAATCGATCCGGAGCTTATCTACAGCACCTACCTGGGCGGGGGTAACAATGACTATGGCTATGGCATCGCCGTAGACGCCTCCGGGAACGCTTATGTGACGGGAACAACTTATTCGTCAGATTTCCCCACGGAAAACCCGTATGACGGCAGTCTTGATGGTAACTGGGATGCTTTTGTGACCAAATTATCCCCGGCAGGCAACTCACTAATTTACAGCACCTACCTGGGCGGGGGCAGCTATGACTATGGCTATGGCATCGCTGTAAACGCCTCCGGGAACGCTTATGTGTCGGGATATACTCAGTCGTCAGATTTCCCCACTGAAAACCCGTATGACGGCAGTTATAATGGTGGCGACGATGTTTTTGTGACGAAATTATCCCCGGCAGGCAACTCACTAATTTACAGCACCTATCTGGGGGGAAACTTCGCTGACCGTGGCTATGGCATCGCTTTAGACGCCTCCGGGAACGCTTATGTGACGGGATGGACTAGCTCTTCTGATTTCCCCACGGA
>SDBT01000570.1_pt1 | contig 58940 bp, 82 predicted proteins | sample 2277101 | NCBI WGS metagenome assembly SDBT01 (sample SAMN10404973, study PRJNA504765) | marine sediment metagenome | isolation source: marine sediment core GS10_PC15, 103 cmbsf | place: Arctic Ocean: Southern Knipovich Ridge | collected 2010 | reverse complement strand
TCCTCGGTGCCCTTCTGGTGCGTATTGTCTGCCAGGAGTATCAGCACCAGCATGAGGTTGCCAAGCTGACTGGTTCCCCGCCTGGGTATGTGGGATATGAGGACGGGGGTCATCTCACCCGTGAGGTTGCTAAGTATCCGTTCTCAGTGGTCCTGTTCGACGAGATCGAAAAAGCGCATAGTAATTTCCACGAACGGGTTCTGCAAATAGCCGACGATGGGGTTCTTACTGAGTCAAAGGGTGGGGCCAAAGTTTCGTTTGACGAGACGATTATTATCATGACTTCTAATATAGGAGTCAAAGAGGTAGAGGCCATTGGTAACCGGGTAGGAATTGGGGCAGAGACAGCCGCCTCAAACGAAAAAGCGGCTAAGGCCCGTGCCGGAGCCCTTAAACACAAGTTCAAGCCTGAGTTTCTAAATAGGATTGATGAGGTTGTCCACTTCAGACTCCTGGACAGTGACAACTATATTCAAATTCTAGACATTCTGCTCTCTGAAGTTCAGGATCAACTCAAGGGGAGTAGGAACATTGTTCTTAATTTCAATATAGGAGCTAAAAATTATCTCATTGACCACGGAGTGGACGCTAAATTTGGTGCACGCCCCCTTCGCCGCGCTGTTAAGAAGCATCTTAATACCCCACTCGCCAAAGAGATCTTGCGAGGGGATATAAAATCCGGGTCAAAGGTCACTGTTAGTTTGAAACCTTCCCGTGACGGGTTAGCTTTTCGCACCACCTCTAGAAAAAAGAATACTGCACGATGAGGAATGATATAAGTGGGTGTGTTGCAGCCCGTAACTCTATTAAATTTGGATATCCTTTACGTCAATGTTTAGAAGCTCTTAGGCCCATCTGCGAAGAAGTAGTCTTAGCGTATGATCCTACAACCTCCGATGGTACCCCCGAGCTGGCTCTACAACTCAGGGACGAGCTAGATATAGTTCTATTCGAATCCCCTTGGGACATGTCTAACATGGATCGGGGTTTTGAAATAGGACATCAGAGCCAGGTAGCCGTGGATGCCTGTAACCCAACGACCCCCTGGCGCTTGTGTGTACAACAAGACGAGGCCTTTCACGAAGATGATCATAGTAAGATAGAAGATCTGGTTAGAAACGCCTCTCCAGATATCACCGGGTTTGATTTTATCAGACCCTATTTTTTTGGAAACCTTCACACAATTCGAAGAGACTGGACTGTCAAACTCACAAGATTGACTCGGGTAGGCACCCACACCTACGATGGATTTGATGGTCAGAATTGTAACCCTATAGGTGCTGTAAGGCATGTTGATTCTAATCTCTGGATGTATCACTACTCCCGCATAGGTGATCCCACACTTATTGCAAAACGTGTACGTAATTTGGATAGTTTTTTTCACGCAGAAGAGAACTTGCCCAGTGAGTCGGAATTAGAACCGTATGATTTTACCACCCGTGAGTATGATAGCTACTCTATTACGGAACATCCTGCCAAAACCAACACCCAACTTTTAAATTATGAGGGAACCCACCCCGCGCCGTTCTCGGAGTTGTATGAGGAGTTTAAGTAATATGAATGATGTTACCATTATCTCCACGTGTGAACACCGTGAGGAAAAAGATTTTGAACCTATGGCTAGAAGGCTTGTCCACTCCATTCGAACCAATGGGGGCAAATACAAAGATGTAGATATCGTAATGTGGCATTCGAATGAGGCGGTTCCTTCTGATGAAACAAAGACGTGGCTATCTAATGCAGGATGCTCCGTCGTCGAAGGCGAACCTTTGAATGCACGATCTGTTGAAGGTGACATTGAACCCATCGGGAATAAAATAATGGCCGCAAATACCCCAGTTTCAACGGAGTATTCGCTGTGGATGGACTCCGATATGTATGTCCTGGATCCTTTACGATTCGAGGCGTTGTTGGATAAGACTGTGGACGTAGCGGCCTGCGGTACTGAGTTTTCGTATCACCGATGGGCTCGCATGGATCTACCCGACGAGGATCGTAGTTGGGCAAGGTTCTACGCGTTGGCAAAGGTTGAGCCTCCTAGAGAACAGTTTGTGGGAGGGTTGGATGGAGAACCCTGCAACTTCTATTTCAACTCCGCCCTAGTTTTTTTCAAAAATGGCCGAGGATTCGCGCCGGCGTGGAGAGATATAGCCAGACTGATACGCGTCAGCGGGGACGAAAATTGCCGACATAATTTTACTCAGACGGCCTTAACTGTTACCGCAGTGAAGACAGCCGATACCACCGAGCGATTACCCTCTCCCTACAACGCCTACTGGTCAATGTATTGGGAAGAGAGTTTCAATCAAGCAATACTGCACTACCAAGGAAATGAAATGAATATTAAAGCTAAGATGGGAGATGATCCCAGAGTAAAGTGGGACGTATGATGGACAGAGAAGAATTCGACCGAATCTTTGATGAAGAGCTCGGTGGGATGAGTGCTCAGATTGCCCAAGATCCTATTGAGCTGTGTCGAGTCGTCGGGAGATTAAATACTCTCCGGCCCGTCCGCACTCTAGAAATAGGAATAAACTTAGGCGGAACAACCCGCTTCTGGCAGCTTCTTACTTCCGAGTTGGTGGTAGCAGTTGATATGGATACGAGTAAAATTACAGTGGATTTCTCCGGACACGCCCCGCCCCTGCTCATCCAAGGGGACTCCACCGCGCATGCGACTGTAGCTAAAGTTAGAGAGCATGCCCCCTACGATTTCCTTTGGATTGATGGCGGCCACACATATGAGATCGCGAAGTCTGATTGGGATAACTATGCTCCGATGGTTAGGCCGGGTGGGGTGGTGGGTCTCCATGACGTCAAAGCCGAAGCCGAGGGTCCTTATAAACTACTTAAAGAGCTTCAACTTAAAGGGTTTTTTCACGAAGCTTTTATTGGGCATAAAGGCACTGCCCTTATTAGCATTCCTTTTTAGATGGTGAAAAACGAAACCGGCATCAGACCCTTTGTGCCCTACGACGCATTTGATTGGCTTGTTAACTTTGTAAAGTCTGACATGCGAATCTTCGAGTACGGTTCTGGAAAATCAACCCTGTGGTTTGGTAGGAATGCTGGGGAGGTGGTAGCCGTTGATAGGATGCCGCATTGTTATGAGATATGCGCCGCCGAAATCGAAGAACTCGGCATCAGGAACGTAGAGTATGTATTGAAACCGGATACTCCCGGTACTAGAGGTGCGGCGGCCACCGAAGACAGGGCGGGTTACGCCGAGTTGATTCATGAGTATGAAGGTAACTTCGATCTTGTCTTTGTAGATGGCCATTATCGTAAAGAATGTATGGAAGAGTGTTACGACAAAGCCAAGTATGCAATCTTTATGGATAATACAGACAGCCTTGGTTACCAAGATGCCTATAATGTCATGAAATCCTGGACCGATGGGGAGCTGATTGACTTTTATAGCTACGGATTGGATCCCTACACGGGCAAAACGTTGATGGATCCCCACGACCCCGCCGTCGCACTGAAGTGGGCCGCCGCCGTGTTTATTAAAAACGCAAAGGGTATAGCAATGACTGACATGGTTACCTACCTGTGTATGATCGTTACAAATCGCCTAGTTACCATGTCTGAAAATATTTTAGCCGCCCTGCCATTCGTCGATGAAATAATTATCGTTGATGGTGGTTCTGATGACGGTACTTTGGAATGGCTAGCTGCGTACCCAAACATTCATGTAATTAATTTTCCCTGGTGCGATGACTTCGCTGCTAGTAGGAACCAGTATCTCAATAAGATCGCCGAGCTTCGTTCCCCCGGTGAAACTTCTATCTACGTACGTGTCGACGACGATGAGTTTTTTACTGAACCGACACTAGAGCAACTTAAATCTTTGATGTACGCGGCACATGAACGAGGTGCTGACCAGATATGTGTCCGTGTCCGTGACGTGGTCCTGGACCGTGACGGTAATCGAGTATCAGCAGAGATTGGAGATTTTAGAAAACCTCTTTTGCATACTTGGGTAGAAGGAATGCACTACGAGGGTGTGGTACACGAGTCACTAGTGACTCCCGGAGGTGCCAATCAGATAAGCCTGGACGACAGAGACGGGCTTTTCTTGTATGAGCATCGCAAGCGGGAACAGGTGTGGTGGCCTAGGGGATTACGTAACTTCTTTTTGGCTGGAGGTGGCGTCCCGCCGCAGGCCGATCGACAGCAGCTGTGGTTAGAGTTTAAGTCGCTGATTGCTAGGCACGGAGACTTCAAGACATATCGAGATTTTGAAACATACCTGTCCAAGGGAAACATTGCCCAAGAGATTAAGGATTGGTTTATTCAGCAACGTAGGCTGGGGCTACCCAGTTACGATTCTAAATTCACAGAGATACGGGAAGGATTTCTAACATATTTTATATGGTATAATCCGGAGGAGCTCCCAAGAGAATTAATAGAGCAGGATGCTGACTACATGGATTATCTTGCGGAGATTGGACGTATACACGGGGAGGACGTGTGGTCGAAGATTACATAACCTATGTATGCGTGTCTAGCCCCAGTCTTGATAAGCTAAAGAGACATCTAGATCTCATCTTCGCCTACGTAGATCGTTGTGTTGTGGTAATTGGCAGTAGGGATGAGGAGGCCGAGAAGTTTTTAAAGTCAATAACTGACCTTACTCTGGTCTACCGTCCCTGGGATGATTCTTTTAGGGCGCAGTACCAGGCCGCGTTAGATCAAATTTCCGGCGGGTGGATGCTGTGGTTGGACGACAACGAAGTTCCCAGTAAAATACTGCTTGATAGTTTACGTGGCATTGTTGAAGCTAGCCAAGGCGCCACCCGATTTGATACCGTTGCATTTAGATCTTGCGACATCCGCGATGGAGAAGAGGAAGAGCCTAGCGGTTACCGTCGAGAAATATTAACTGCTTGGGGCCCCTCGCTGAAATTTGACATTAACCTGCACCAAGCAATGGTTGGTAAAAAGCGCGGGGTTAGTTCGGATTTGATTTATTACAACTATAGTACTGAGAAGAGTTCTATCCGCGGCGCTTGCCGCAATTTTTTTATAGGCGGGGTGTGGGCCGACGGCGAAGAAAGTTTCGCGTATTGGCAGGACAAGACCGGACAAGACCCCCGCCTTGATCCGCAGGGACGAGCTGGATCTAACGGTATTGCTATCCCTCTACTCGATGGTTTTAAAATAGATGCGTGGCATGCGATGAAGGAGATTATTAACCGAAATCATCCCCAGGTTTTAGTATTTAAGGATTTAGATAATCTGATTAAGAGCGGGGAGATTTGCCAGGAATTTAAAGATTGGGCTGAGATGCACAATCAACACAATGATCAGAGGCCTCACATTGGAGAACTTCATAGTTTTTATAACTACATAGTCAGCTTTATTAAATAAAATAAAGAGAGGTGGCCCCATGCGAGATACAGAAGCACCGGATTGCCCAAATTTATCGTGGGAAACAAACTCCGGTAAGTCTTTGGTCATAGCATTTGCGGGAATGGCGCGTGGTTTGAATGAGTTGGCGAACTTTGAATTTGTAAAAACCACCAGGGAGATGGATTGTTCTAAAATATTTTGCAGAGATGCCATTCGATGTTTTTATCACCGAGGACTCGGAGATGGTATTGCCAATATTCCAGACATCGCAGCTAGGTTGCAGGAATTAATTCAGGAGATGTCGCCATCTCGTATAACATGCGTGGGAGTTTCTGCCGGAGGTTACGCAGCATTACTTTTCGCCCACCTGCTCAAAGCCGACACTGCCCATGCCTTTGGTCCGCAAACTATGCTGCATAAACAATGGGGATTGGACCACACCGACCCGACTATAATCGGATGTAATGAGTTACACGATGTAGAACTGTCACCAGAGAATGACTTTCGAGATTTATCAAAAGTTTTAAATACTTACAATGGGAAAACAAAATACTACATCCATGTTGGTCAGGACTGTACTCAGGACTTAAACCACGCTCTGCCGCTGGAGACACTGTCAGGAGTTGAAGTTGTCCGCTACGGCACAAACTCTTTTGCCGATGTAAGTTCACACGCCTGCGCCGCCCACATCCTGAGAGGGAAAGGGATTTTGGGAAAAACAATAATTTCCTAAGCAAGATATTATTTAGATAGGAGACTTAGTATGAAAATAGCAGTTCGTAGTCACGAGCCTACAAATTCTGTGGATGGTTACGGCGGATTGGAACAACGTCTTGGGGTCATGTGGGGCTATTTCCTTACCCGAAGGGGGCACGACGTTCACTACTACCATGAGAGAGTTGGCTGTGATGCTAGTTTTGATCTAGCTATCGACTGTCCTTGCGAACCAGACCGTTCTTGCTGCGGCAACTCTACTGAAATACAAGCCCTGCGTCAGAATGTCCCCCTGATAAAAGCAAAGAAACATGTTCACAGTAGCTATGGAATAGGTCCGATAACTCATCCCGAAATTACAAGCAGTCGTTGTTATCAGGAAGGGGAGTATATTTTAGCTGTGCCTCATCGCCAGCAATACACTGCCGGACTCGGTGTTATGTCCCAGGGGGAAACGAAGGCACAGGTTCTATTTTTGCCGTTGCCCTATCCCGATGAACTGATGCCACAAGGATTGGAGAAAGGGTTTAATAGGAATGGTATTTGGTGGGGCAACAAGGGTAACTTTGACCCTGTCGTCGGGCCAGACCACCACGCGTACGAAGCTTTTATGGTAAATGGAATTGAAACCTTGAAAGCTCTCGTTAAGTTAAATCAGAAAGTTAATTTTGATATAACTTTTCTCCTAACAGCTCGGACAAAGGCGGCCGCTGCCGCCTGGCCGGCTCTTCAAATTGAGGAATTAATTTCCCAATTAAAAAGTGTCAGACGCCTGGAAACAATCCCCTGGTCCCAGCTAGTCAACGAGATCGGAAAATGTAAATTGAATACCCATCCGGCCGGATTAACGTCCTCCATTCACGAGACTATTTTTACACACGGGGTTCCTGTTACCCCCAGAGGGAGTGCCCACATGTTTCTGGCCTCTCCCGGTGTGGATCTCATAAAAGACCGTCAAGGTGTCACCGCTGATGAAATCTACGATGTGTACGAGCGCCTTTGGTTCGATGAGAAATTCTATACCCAAGTTTATGAAGTCTACCAGGAGTCTTTCGAAGACCACCGCTCAGCTAACGTTGAAAAGTATTGGAAAAGAGCTTTAGACTTCTTAGAACTGTCGGAGAATATAAATGGCAACTAAATTCAAAGAGTACCCTAGGATGCAACCCGGAGATTGTCATCCCCATGAGAAGACGATGGAAATTTCAGACACGTGGATAAAATATGATAAAGGTCATTACGTGACCCGTCCTTACCAGAAGTATGTGACATCTAAGTGGGAACAGTCCATGATTGATGTTTACGAAGTTCTTTTCGATCATATAAAACACGTGCCTGTAACTCTTCTGGAGCTTGGTGTTTATTCGGGAGAGTCGATGCGTTATTTTTGTGAATACTTTACCCACCCCGATAGTAAAATTGTAGGAGCTGATCACAATGAACCGACTTTTCATGGGGGTTTAGCGCCTGTGGGTTATATTATGGAAGTGGGTAGTCAGCAAGATGTGTCTTTTCTTCAATCATTGTCCAACCACGGTCCTTTCGATGTGATAATAGATGACGCCTCTCACGACGTGGATCTCACAGAACTTACTTTTAGACAACTTTGGCCCCATGTAAAACAAGAGGGTTTTTATATAATTGAAGATATGTCGTATGATTCTCAAAAACATTTGCTTAATGAGGTAGTGGCGTCCGGACAGGGTAAAGGATTTATAAGCAAAGACAGTCGTGGTTTTGGGGATGTCGGTGTACGCTCTGGAACACTGACCATACTGAAAAAGACTGTAAATTTAATGGTCGGGGTAGATGAGGTGTTGACAGATGAATAGAGCCGAATTTGATATATTGTGTAATACCTGTGCGCATAACACCAGTGAGGGTCCGGCCCACGCAAAGTGGACTTTCTGGAATTGGGTTTCACAAGACCAGCGTGAGTTCTGGTTTATGATGGAGCACCTCAACGAAGTGACCCCCGCTCCGAAACGGATATTGGAAATAGGATCCCAGCACGGGGCCGGTCTTATTTTTTGGGATCGGGTGGTAGGTTCAGAAGGGCAAGTGATAAGTATAGATTTTACGGCACCCCCGTATAATCACCGATGGACTATGGATTACAGTACTTGTACTTCCGATATGACTTTTATCGCGGGTGATTCCCATGACCCGGCCGTAATGGGGCAGGTAAAAAATACTCTTACAGGCCCTCTTGATTTTATATTTATCGACGGCGATCACTCCTACGACGGAACGATGGCTGACTTTAACGATTACTCCCCGCTAGTTAGAAAAGGTGGGTTAATTGGTTTTCATGATACGAACTATGGAGATGGCCCGGATCTCCGTCCGAGCGATCAAAAGTGTGGCGATGCTTTTAACGACATCGACATGCCCAAGGCTAAAATATCATTGACACATGGCACCGGTGTAGTGTTCATGTAGGAGAGTTAGATGCTTACTATAGAAGAATTGCAAAAGTTGTGGGACAATTTCCCCCCGAACACTGTTCCCGACAATGCTCTGACCGGACAAGATTTCGAAAAGTTGTGGTCGGAATGTTATATCGAAAATTATATTCCAGAAATGGCAGCCCTACTAAAGTTTGTCGAGGGTTTAAATCCCCTAAAAACTGTTCTTGAGATAGGTACCGGACTGGGAGGCACTGCTCGTTTATGGGAAGCAGTTCTCCCGCCAGGTGAAGGAATGGTCATAGGAGTAGACCACCAGTTAGACATTGTGGATAGATGGACTGGTAAGATTAAGGTTCATACTGATTGCTGCCCTGCCGAGTTCGGTAATTGGGAATTAGAATGGCAGAAAGATAACGTAGCCAAGTTTAAAAGCGACAGAGATATCTACTTGGTAACCGGTGAGAGCGAAGCACCTGAGACACTCGCGACTGTTAAAAGTATTTTAAATGGCCGACTTGTGGACTATTTGTTCCACGACGGGGCCCACTGGTTTCACATCCCTCTTTGGGATTACGAACAGTATCAACACGTGTTACGTACCGGCGGGTTGCTCTGTGTGGCCGATATTAGTCAGCTCGCGGAGGATCCTATGGCCGGATGTCAGGCCGTGTATTTAGCTCTTCCGGAGCCTAAACTGCCCGCAGTGATCTGGCACGGTCAGGGGATGGGTATTTGGTTTAAGCAAGAAGGTTTTGTTTTTGATGCGCAGGAGGTTATCGATCGATTGAAAGTAGTAGGCAACGATGGTGAGTTGCAAGCTCGTCGCGTGGAGATGGGGTTACTTGATCAGCACGAGGAGGATCGCCTGGCGGAGTTAGAAAGACGGCGCTTAGCTGGATTATAAAATAAGATAAGTACGGAGGTAGTCAGATGAAGAGAGAATGGCCAAGTCATGAAGTTGTGCCCGCTGGAACCCCCCACCCTAACCGGTCAATTCCTTTTGATGGATCACAAATAAGATACCACAAAGGCCACGATGTTGTCCGCCCCCATCTGAAGTATTCCACATCTAAATGGGAGTGTTCTTATATTGATCTTTACGAAGTACTTTTAGATCCTCTTAAACATGAAGAGGTATCTATATTAGAGTTGGGTGTATATCAAGGAGAATCTTTACGATACTTCAGAGATTTTTTTACCAACCCCGACACTGTAATTGTGGGAGTGGATAAAGACACGGCGGTGTACGGCGGAATTGAAGCTGGGGAACTTCATAATGTTATTTTGGAAGATGGTGACCAGCGCGACACTGGCTGCATGGGGAATATCGCTGACCAGCACGGGCCCTTTGATGTGATCATAGATGACGCTAGTCATGACCCATTGATAACCGAGAATTGTTTTAGAGAACTTTGGAAACATTTGAAAGATGGCGGTATTTATCTTATTGAGGACATAGGGCCTGAGTTAATAGTACATCTGTTAGACGAGATTGTGTTAGCCCGCCAAGGAAAAGGGTTTGCGGGACACAACTACGGTTGTGGATATGCGGCCGGTCACGGAGGGGTTCTGGTTTTAAAGAAAACCCAGAATTTAATAACAGGTTTGGAGATATGAAAGGAATACATAATGTTTTTAAAGTTCGATGAGCAGATGGCTAACGACAAGTTCATCAGTATAATGGTCATGTCCTTTTTTAGACCCGAGATGACCCTGGAGCTGTTGAAGTCTATTCACAAGTTGGCAGATTTTCCTTTCGAGGTGATCCTGCATGACGACCACAGCGATGAGTGGGTTCAGAATAAGATTTATAACGAGATGAGAAGTCTCTGTAGTACAGTGGTTTTGGGACAGGGTAATGTTAATTTGGGCTTCGCATCCGCAGCCAACAGAGGTACCGCCCTGTGTAACAGCGACTATGTACTGCTGCTCAACAACGATTGTCTAATTTCTAAGCCCTGTTTTAAAATGATTAAAGAGGTTTTAGACACCCCTTACATTGCTTCCATGAGCCCCAGGGAGATCCGTAACGCAACTCCCGGTGCGATAGACTCGAGCCGGGCGGTGGTTCATAGAAATGGACATTCTTTTTCCTTGTCCAATCTCCCAGGAGGCTCAGGCGCTTTCGCCTACCGCAAAGATTGTTGGTTTGAGAACGGGGGTTTTCCTCAGGTCTATGACAATGGCGGTGACATAGCCTTTATCTTTTCTTTGATAAAGAGAGGGTATTTCCACGCCGGGTGGATGATTTCACCGGACGGTGATGACGCCCCCGCCATTAGAAACATTGATTTTGAGAACAAATATACAAACGCCACTGCCGGTATTAGGAATTTCAATGAGGCCTACCCTCGTATTTTTCCTTACTGCCACCAGATCCAGGAGTTTGCTATTGCCTGTGAGCTCCGGCGCCAGCGACGCTACCCCTTGTCGCAAGAACAGTATCTTGCTCCGCGGGGACACCATAATATTGACTACTGGTCTAAGTGGGCCGATAATAGCCCCGACGGCAAGGGTGGAATCGACTGGGAAAAATTAGAAGATTTTGGACACAGTAAGTGGCGCGCCCAGATCGACGCCGACGTCCAAGCTTGGTTAAATTTGGCAGAATAATTAGGAGACAGGATGATTAAAGGTGAGTCGCTTAAGACACAGATCTTTTTCATGATTAAAAGCTCCCCCGGCATTTTACGTACCGAGGTTAGGGATGAGTTGAAGCTTCAGAACAACGTGTCTGGCCCGGCTATTAAGGAATTAATAGACGCTCAGATGGTAGTAGAGGGAAATACCCGGTTGTCCAAGACAACAAACTGTCCCGGAAAAGAACTGTTTGTATCCGAAGATTGGAGAGTAGAACTTGATGCTCAGCATAGGATTTTTGAATGATTGGAGATTGTAATGTCAGCTACTGACGGCGGATCCACCGCCCGGGATCGCATTCGAAAGTATCGTAAATTTAATATTCTCTCCTTCGACGGGGGCGGATCTCGCGTTGTAATGGAGGCGGTGTTTCTTCAAAGAATTCAAGAACAATTTGATAAGTTTTATAGGGAATTGGATCTTGTGGTGGGAGTATCTACAGGCGCAGTCCAGGCTCTTGGTCTCGCAGCCGGAAAAACCCCTCAAGATGTCAGAGATAGTTTTACAAAAGCGGCTGAGTATATATTTGTCAAGAAAGGCGGGGGGTTTGCAGGCACGACCTACAGTAATGAGGGGTTGCGTGAAGTTCTCCAACTCCAATTCGAAGACATGCAGCTCAAGGATCTGGACAAGCCGGTCGCCATCCCTACCTTCGAGCTGGCCCGTAAGCTGGGCCAGGATAGTTACGTCTGGAAGTTAAAAGTCTTTCATAATTTCGAAGGCGATGACTCAGATGGAAACCAGTCGGTTGTAGACGTGGCCATGCGAGCTACCGCCCTCCCCGGGCTTTTCCCCACGTATCAGGGGTACTGCGACGGGGCTGTGGTTGCAAATAATCCTGGAATGGTGGCAATTACTCAGGCTCTGGATCCACGGGCCGGCGATGTTCTAAGTGATCAAATAAGCCTTCTCTCGTTGGGATCGGGCAGTTGCAGTCAGCATCTCAAAGGGTCGATGTCGAACTGGAACTTGTCCCAGTGGGCCTCTCATCTTCTTCCTATGATGTTAGAAGGGCCCATACAGATGGTTGAATTTCAATGTTCCCAGCTTCTACAGGAAAGATATCATCGTATAAATCCCGCCTTACCCGTCCCAATTTCAATGGATGATTGGAACAACGTCTCGGGACTAATAGAATTGGCAGAGGCTGAAGACCTGAAAGACACCACCGAGTGGCTGAAGGAACACTGGATCTAATGTGGAGGCTGGTTGAATGGCCCACATAGCCTTTGATGGAGTTGAAGGTCGGATTGAGGTTACTGGGTATTTAGGAGTAACTGGGCTACTCGAACGCTCCATCTCTTTCTGGATTAGAACTACCATCGAGACTGGTACGATATGCTGGTGGGGAACTGATCCTGGAGGCCAGGTCGCCGATGGAGAACAGAATAGAATTAGAATGTCACAAGGCCGTCTTCAATTATTTGGACGGGGTTCCTTTAGGGAATCCTCCTCCACTGTAAACGATGGCAATTTCCATCACGTTGTATTTACGTGGGCCTCGAAGGGAACACCACTTGGACACGAAGATTTCTCCCAGGCCAATGTATACATAGATAGTGTGTTGGATAACGGACTGGTACGCGGGGGTGACATCCTCCGAATTAGATCAGATGGTTCACAGACCACAGACATCGCTGTTAATACTCTTGCTACCCATTTCGTAGTGATAGGTGCTTTCCCCACTACTTCGGGTACTTTCCGGGGGTTTTATCAAGGAGACTTGGATGATTTTGCAATCTATGATGTTGTGTTGGCCGCCAGTACAGTAACCAGTATTTATAATAGTGGTACCCCGGGGATAGATTTAACCACTCTGGCCCAAGCCCCTGGGTTGGAACTGTGGTACAAAATGGGTGATGGTGTCGGAGATACCGCACCTGCCGGAACTATGATCGATCAACAGCCATTCTTTCCCGCCCGGAATGGGGTTACTTCGACAGGGACATCTATAGTATGAAAAGACTTACAAGAGATGAGTATTTCCTCAGTTTGTCCAATATCGTTGCGGCCCGGGCTACTTGTGATCGCCTTTGGTGTGGCTGTATTATTGTGGTGGATGGCGAAGTAGCGGCATCCGGTTACAACGGAGCCCCTTCGGGAATGTCAGAATGTGACGAGGTCGGCCACTTGATGGTCCTCGGAGACGATGGTCGGGAGCATTGTAAACGTACCATTCACGCCGAGCAGAACGCTTTGTATCAAGCCAAAAAGAAGTATCGTAATTTACAGGGGGCCGTGGCCTACATCAACGCAACCCCCTGCGAAATATGTCTCTCAGAGCTCCTAAAATCGGGTATAAAGAGAGTTGTTTGCGGTTCGGTATACCAGAACGTGGAACGCAAAACAACCACGCAGAGGCTCGTACAGGCGTGGTCAGCCATAATAGAATACCAACCCTCGCCAGACATTCTTTTGACGTTTGGCAGAAAGGTAGAAGATGTCAAACGAATCCAAATTTCCCGTATGCCCTGAGTGTGGCAGCGACGTGATTGAAGAGACATGCATGGGGTATTTCAAGCTGGATCCTCCTCACGACCACAATCCTAATCGCTGTATTTGTTATGGATGTGGTCACGAGTGGCGCCGTCCCTGCCCGGAGTGCGGGGCGGTAGTGCAGGTGTGATGTCAAACGAATCCAAATCATTCGTAGCTGAGGACATGCTGGTCATTGGCATGAAGGATATTTATGACGAGCCCATGTTCAGCACCATTACTCTGACGCACAGGTGCCCTATGTTGGGCTGGCAGCATCACGGTTATAGCACCCCACGGCCAACATTAGTTATCGGGGCCAATCCTTATATTATTAGACACGGTCCGTGGGAAAATGCAGCTTGTACGTGGTGCGGAGCAGTAGTCACCGCCGAACTTCAGGAGTTCCTGGATACTTCGGATAAGATAATGTTGTTTGGGGAATGTACTTATCGGTGGCAGCTTCCGACCCTGGCTTGCGAAACCGACAAAGAAAAGGTATAATTAGCATGTCTAAAGATGCATTTGCTTTTTGGGACCGCAACGGAAAGCTTACCTACAATGAGGGTCCTGTCAGGATTTACAATGTTGACGGGGAGGACTATTTATTTGTAGGACCAGTGATGTACGCCAGCACAATTGAACGCGATTGGTACGGGAGAAATGTTTATCCACGAGCCCGAGGTAAGTGTTTAGAGATTGGCCTAGGTTTAGGGGTTGCTTCCAAAGTAATACTGGCCAATAAAAGAGTTCGACATCTCCTGACGATCGAAAAACAAGCGGAAGTCATCCAAGCTTTTGGCCGGCCGCTTCCCAGACACAACATTTTAGAAAAGAATGTCTACGAATGGATCGTGGGGGTGGCCGAATCGGTTGATCTCTTCGAACCCTTCTACGATTTCATATTCGTAGATCATTACACCGATATGGAGGAGGACTACGACGACTTGAAGAATCTTCAAGAAATGTTACTCCCCCTTCTAAAACAAAACGGGAGCCTCGTATTTTGGATAGATGAAAATGCTCCCGAAGAAGATCAATGTCTGATTAGAAGTTTATGGATCTAGGAGGTTCTCTTTTGATTGACAAAAACAAAGCTGAAGAAAGAGTAGATAAGGCACTCGCAAGAATTCAAGAGGTGACCAAGGGCCGTCAGTACGTTGTCGGTACCAAAATTAAGTATCGCGGAAAGTACGGGGTTGTTACAGACTTAAACAAAACCCCGCAAGATGTGGCGGCCAGTACGGTCGATCTACGTCTAGCCGACGGTACCACCGTAGAAGAAGTTAATGTTTCTTCCGTTCTCTTAGAGTTTTTCAGGGCCTAGGGAGGTATTATGGGACGAGGAGTGGCTTTTACGCTCACCGAAGATGATTTTCTGATTATAAATGCTGATAGTAAGACTGCACAGGAGCTTTCGGATCTACATGACCAGAGCCGGGGTGATTCTCTTTGGCCCGGCCGTTCAAAGAAGAGCCTGGCTCGTCGTATCGAAAGACTTCGTGAAGAAGGAAAGCTTGGTCTTCGGGATGAAGAGACGCGCCGCAAAGCCTACTACAGCCGACATAACAAAAAAGACTAAAGCCTAGGAGACTCTAAATGGTAGACTGGCCCTTATTTCTGTTCGGAAGTTGTATAGCCTTTGCCCTCCTTGCTGCGTACCTTTGGTTAGGAAGAAGAGTTTCCAACGACCAATTGGAAGAATATAAAGCATTATTTGACGTTAGCGAATCAGATAACAAAGAACTTAATAGTAAAATAGAAAGTTTTTTACTAACAATTAATTCCAAAGACATACAAGTAGAGAGAGCTACTGTCGTCGGGGAACGTCTAGCCGACCGAGTAGCGGAGGGTAGTACTCTAATAGGTACTCAGAATGGAGTTATCGAGGGACTAAAAGCCACTTTGGAATACGAACAAGAGCAGTACGCGAAACTAATAGGCCAAAAGAAATCTTCAGAGGTTAGAACGGGTAAGATTGCAGAGCAGTTGGCGCCCTTTCTCCACGACTACCCTTTTGACCCTCAGGTTTCTCGATTTATTGGTGATCCAATTGATCTGATAGTTTTTTCAGATGACAAGATAACCTTTGTGGAAGTTAAATCTGGTAAATCCCAACTTAGTAAGAAGCAACGTAGGATTCGAGACATGATTAAAGCGGGTAAAGTAGATTTCCTTTTGTATAGAATCAAAGGAGAGTAGGTTGTTGACAACCAATGGATAAGATTAAGGGTAGTTTGAATGTGGTTAAGATTACCGAAAACAAATGGGATGTCATCGTCCTGGCTGAACAATCGGCTTTGAGAGCTTTTACATCTATTTATCCTAATCTTTTCTACATAGAAAATTCGGTATTTAATAACGAGCCCGCAGTTGTCGCCCCGGATTTTGCAAACAAATCACATGCTGAAACTTGGGCTGAGTACTGGAGAGTTGTGTTCTCTGATCCTGACAATGCTTGTGAATCATGCCCGACAGTCAGAGAGTTCATAGATGAGATCAGAACAGCCCGTCAGAAAATTTCGTAATGACTAAGGAACGCGGCAAGGAGTGATCTAGCCGCGCTCACAAAAAAAAAGTGTACTCACGGTGCGACCACGAGTACACTTAGATTAAAGAGAAAAGGGAATGCGGAGAAAAGCGGACTGCCCCAATGGGTAGCCCGCTTTTTTTTGGCCTAACGATGATTTCTAAAAAACTATTCCTTAGGGAGAAACGAGAAGACCCTCTCTGCTCTACCGAGAGCAAATAGAATAGCTGCGGATACGGCTGCGATTAGGAGTCCAAACAAAGGGAATCCAACTCCAATGAGCATGCCGATAGCGCTAACGAACCAGATGGTAGCGGCCGTAGTGATGCCAGTAATTTGTTCGTGGGATTTATAGATTACTCCAGCGCCAAGAAAGCCTACTCCAGTTACTATTTGAGCGGCCACGCGTAGAGCATCGCTGTTAGGGGGGACACCTGCAGTCATGTGCCAGCTAATTATTCCTGCTAGCGTGAACAGGGTAGATCCTGCGCAGATGAATATGTTGGTCCGTAGACCGGCGGGTTTAGCGGCTAACTCTCTTTCCAACCCCACAAGAGCGCCGCAGATGGTGGCCACTACTAGACGTAGCACTACCCCATGCTCTTGAAGGATGAACAACTCAGTGTTAAAACTGATTATTAGAAAATCTAATAAATCTCTAATCATAAAATCCGTCTCAATCGAACTCGTCCTCTTCTATAAAAGGGCTGGGTTTGATAAGCTTGTGAGCGGCCCCGCACTCACACCATGCTTGCGGTGACACCCGATCCGCCATACTCTCCTCGAACTTTGCTCCCCCACAGTCTTCACACTGTTTGAGTTTTGGTTCTTTGGGAGTAGGCGGTGTCGATGTCATCGTTGGTTTCCTATGGCGAGGCTTCAAAGTCCTCAGTGGCAAATTCTTCGGTCTCTCCAGTGCTGGCTTCCACCTCTGTCTGGGTGACTACCACACTGGCCTCTGCTGTCACTGCATTGCCGAGTGTGGGTCCGGGACTAGATGTTATCGGCCCGGGACACGTCGGCTCCGCAGCTTCAACCATCGACTCGCCGCCTTCGACGAGCCGGATCTGCCCTCGACCGGAAGTATCAAACATTTCACTCTCCCGCACCTTGCGAGACATGTTGTGGTACGTCCACTTGGCGTTGTCTACCAGCCCTCGTTCTTGTGCAGCGCGGACCAGATCTCTGGTGGACATGGACTTGACTCCCAACTCTTGGAAGACAGCCAATGCTGCGTCTACGTACTTAGAATTTATATTTCTACCCATGATAATACTCTCCTTTAAACTGCCCAACTTGGGCTCTCACTACCAATTATATGGTAAATTCCCCTATTTGTCAAATATAATTTACGTTAGCCGCTGTTGTGCCAGGTATTATACGCTGAGAACCCCGTGGTTGAGGTATCTGCTGCAGTGGTATACTGAATGGTGGCGTTGCCTACCCAATGCTGCTTGCCGACTGCAATTGCCGATTGGTGAGGAATCTTCTTGATCTTTCTGATCCGTTTCCCGCCGGGGCCTTTAGATCGCCAGACGGTCTCATCTTCTTCGTAGTAGACCTGATCAGCAAACAGTGTGGCCACATGGGTATTGCAGTCCTGCCCCATTTGCAGGAGGCTCTGAACGACATGTCCCTTCTGAGACACTCGATTTTCGCTTCTGATTTTTGATCGGAGTACGTACTGCAAAGATATATCAAACTCCGTGTATTTGGCACTGACTCTAAGTACCGCGGCTTGCCGAGAACGGGATACTTTTCGGAACCCTTTACAGCACTGTACCTGTTGAAGCATTGTGTCGAATTGTTCCCAGGCCACGTTGTCTGTGAAAAAGTAGACATGGTATCCGCGCTTGGTTTTATAGACCCAGGCGTCTCCCAAGCTGAATTCTAGCTGCAAAATCTTTACGTCTTTTCGAATCTTGCTCTTCACATTGCTTCCGTCGTAATCAAACATGGGCATGTGGAATTGACAGAGTGCGGTTGCCTCCTCCCGAGTCCTTGCCGTCTGAGTGGAAGAGATCCCTACACAGTAGTCTCGCCAGTTCTTAACCTTCTTGGCCGTAAGATGAGCTGTCAGGAAGAAACGAGCCATCAAATCTCTAACATTTAAGTACGGGATCTCGGGAATATGTATGGATCTATCTGAATCGTAGTCATCTATGGACTTACTCCTGGGGTAGTACACCAGAGTCTCACACTCTCGATGCTCGCCCGGGGGACTTACTCCTCCCATCAGAACAGCATGTTTATCTTCCAGTTCCTGAAGTAGCATTTCTTCGTTGAGCTCTTCCTCGACCAGCTCTTGCCTGAACGCGTCTATACCTACGTTGTCTTCTCTCTTCCTGTGGTCCATCCGGTCCAGGTAAGAAGCGTCGAGCGCGCTCTTCGCCTTTTTCGAGGGCATGATGCTGGTGGCTTTGTCGTAGCCTATCTCCCACTTGCGATTTTTCATAAACTCATCGAAATACGACACGGGTTATTCCTCCTCTTCTATTTCTGACATACCCACTGTCTTGAGGATCCGTTTGGCGTATCTTTCGCAGGTGTCCGAGTTCTCGTCTGCCAGACTGGGAGTTGAGTTAACCTCCAGGACGTAGGCCAGCTTATTGCGAACGCGGTACATGACATCCACGGCTCCGAAATCCATTCCCAGGGAAGCAATTGCCATCTTGGCGGCATGACGTATTACATCCAGTTCTTCTTCCCGACGATCCTGGGGTCCAAGGAAAGTCCACCCGAAGGTATGGTTCTTCTGGGGTTCATTGGGATCTGGGGCATCGTCTCCAACCCAAACCTTCTCTGATATCTTGGTTGAAACGTAATGGCTGTGATCCAGTTCGCCTGGACGCTCCGGCCAGTACTTGCTCTTGAGAAAGGTGTGGACACGATACTCCCGAGTGTTTGGAATGAACTGCATGAAGTGGGTAGCCCCGTCATTCTGGGCCGATCTCACCGCAGCCATGGTTTTACAGAACCAGAACCCGCTCCCCTTGGAATGGTAGCTGGTCCGCCCAATAACTGGTAGTTCGTCAGCGGAAACTTCGAGGCTCGTATTGAATAGTTTTGGGGAGGGTACGTCATTCTCAGCGAAGATTTGACGAGCCTTCTTCTTGTTCGAGCCGGCTCTTATCATGTCTGGCGTGTTCAACATCTTGCCAGTAAACGAGGTCTCATCGGTAGTTCCGAGGTTAATGACCACCTGAGGCATGCCTTCCTTGGCCACTATTTTCTCAAAACGTTTGGGATAACCACCCCTCACCGCCTCTGTTAGTGGTAAGTCACTCAGGGCTTTCCGCAATGCGCGGCCCGAATGGCACCCGTTGTTCTTATACAATACAAAAATCATCCCGGACTCCTTATAAATTCTGGTGATTAATTAGGGAAGCGGAATCTCTTTCCTACCTCACTTACTCAATCCTACCCTGTCTAAATAGGTATGGGCACCAACGCCTTTATCTCGCAACTCTAATCTAAAGCAGTCTCGTAGACACTAGAAGTTCCTTCTTCTACTCTGGTTTTCAGTTCGCGAAACGGGAAGCCGGAGTATCAGATTTTCCTTTTCGTGTAGCTTTGATTTTCTCATTAGGTAGCTCAGTAACTGGATACGTCTAGAAGAATAATAGCTTCGAAGCTATCTTCTAGGTTATCGTTTCCCTTCACTTCACACCCCAGATATAATTCAAGGCCGACCAGTCCCGTCCATCTCTAGTTTGCGTTACCGCAGGTTATGACCGCAGGTTACGAGAAAGGCTTCCCTTCCATCATCGCCTTTGGATTCATAGAGACAGCTCACCTATCCCCCCAACTGGAATTGACAAGATCTAAGATCTGTTTTCAAGTTTGGAGAATAGTTCTGGCTGCGAGGACTCTAGCAGAAGAAGCTCCAGCTCGATCGAGGCGTCTAACTTACCAACTCACGACCATGTCTGGACACAGAGATCTCCTATAGCAGCAGTTTGGATTTTTCGTTGAAAGCGTAGAAAATTCCTTCCAGCCTTCGCTCTAAGCTCTACCCTCGGAGCAGCTATCCGCATTCACTTATGTATTCCGTCGTTAAACCGTAATATTCTCCTGGAACTATATAGAACCAAAGCTCTTCCAGCATAGTATTAACGATGTACTGACTTCCTTTAAAGTGTCCGTAGACCACTCTCCGAGAATTTCTGCTTAAAGTTAGGGCTGGTCCCTACATCAACCTCGATCCATTAGTTTAATATCATGGCTTTCGGCCGTACCCGAGGGTACTCAAGGCCTAACTAACCACGCTTCAACGAGTAGATACACCGGAGCCTTTGACCGAAGGGCCGTTGACTACCAATTATTACCCGTAGAAGATCTTTAGAACTCTGATGTGGGATGAGGATTCGAACCTCATTTCCGTCGTGTCCCGAGTCCCCCTTTTCCGTACGCTCGTACAGTACTTGGTTAAGGACCCACCCTCGAAGCTATTCGATCAGAACCTGTCACAGCTTCGATTGCCTACAGTCACCCGTAGACATGCCTCCGACTTTAAACCCGCCTAACCAGCGTTAGTTGCGGGTCTCTCCAAGGATTCGGGAGGTAATCAGATACGAGAAGGTTGGAAGAACCTTCTTTGACAAGGTAGATTCAGTTGAAGGGAGGTGAATCGCAACCTTCTGGTGCGGAGCCCTGAATCACTTTGGCATTGAGCCTTAGTCTCCTTGCTGTAAACTAATTACACAAACGTGTTCTAAGCCACTATAAACTACCCACGTTGCCTGAAGGTGTGGATCACCTCACAGGTCTTTGAGTCGATCTAAGATTTTATCTCTTATTATCCGTTGAAGCGTCCCAACCCGCCGGCTTCCCTTTGGAGATAACTACTTCACCGATAATAAAAGAGTGCCTCATTTCTGGGGTGTGTGCCCATACTATTGGCACAATGGTCCAGCACTTGCACTGAGTTGTCGGAGCAAGAAAACCTTATCTACCTGGCTCAGATTTACCCGGCTTTATCTAGGAGTTTGGCTAGGGGTGAGCTGTATTTTGGAATCTGGCCCTGTTAGGTATCATTCAGGAGCGGTGCTGTTGGACCTGTTCTTCGATCTGGTCGTGCTGGTACCTTAGACAGGCCCAGACACGACAAAGCCCGGAGGTAGATGAATCACCTTCGGGCTTATTAGCAGCGCGGGTTTACATCAGGGCCCCGCCCCTTGCGTATTATTTACCACTGCCTTTATGGAGACGGGTGTCTCCAAATCTCTTAAGAGAAACTCTTCCCACAGCCGCAAGTGTTACAGGCTCCGGGGTTGATTACTTCAAATCCCATCCTCTCGATCTCGTTGTGAAATTCAAGGGAACATCCCTCAAGAAGCGTTGCGGATTTTTGGTCTACCATGACTGTTAGACCGTTGTCATACTGGTGGGTCGTATCATCTTCTGATACAACATCAAATCCAATTTTGTATTGAAACCCACTGCAACCGCCACCTTTCACGGCCACACGCAAACCATCCTTCTCACTGCTCTGGTCATCCAGAAGTGTTTTGGCTTGCACTTGCGCTTGTTCGGTCAGTGCGATCACTTCCATCGTTTTCCTCCAGGAATTGGCGAGCGATCCTGATTAGATCGCCGCTGTTATTGACTTCCGGAGTATCTTCCACGGTTTCGAATAGGAACCTCATTATCTGCCCGATCTTGGGACCCGGGGCTAGGTTTAACTCCTGTTTAATAACGTCCCCGTTAATAGCCAACTCCCGAAGACTGTGGGCCGAAGAGGCGTGATACACCTTAGTGATTCGATTCTGGAAGTCGCGTTGTTTTATTGTAACCGGAAGATGCGCCTTCAGTTTGTTTCCCATTCTGTCTGCCATGCGCAGCACGAATTGAGGATGGTGTTCCAGGTCATCCAAATGTTCTTTTAGTATACCAGCCTTCCGGATGAATCTCCGAACAGCCTTGTCTGTCCAGGTTCGTTCGTATTTATACTGGTGAAACCTGATCAAATGAATTACCTGAAGCGTAAAGTCTTTGGGAAACTTTAATCTTTGGAACATCTTAAAGGTCAGTTTAGTAGAAACTATTTCGTGGTTGTGAAAACTGACGTCGTTCGGCCCCGATCCACCCGGCCGCACTTCGCGAGTGGGTGCCTTGCCCAGATCGTGGCAAAGTGCGCTGAATCTTATCACTATATCATCCGTCATGCTGCACGCTGCGTCCGCGGCGTAGATCACATGTTCGAACACCGGATAAGAATGGTATTTGGGATTCTGGCCGCACCCCACACAATCTGCCAACTCAGGTAGTACGTGTTCAATTAGTCCAGTTCGCGACATGGTTTTGAAGGCCCGGGACGGCTTGCTGGACTCCATGATCTTAACAATTTCTTTACCTATTCTTTCCCAGGACACTGAGGTGATAAGCTCGGCGTTACGTTTCAAAGCAGCAAAGATATCTCCTTCGAGGCGATATCCAGTGCGCGCTATTAGCACCAGGGCTCTGAGCATTCTCAGTGGATCTTCTTTGATCCGATCATTGGGGTCACCTACTGCCACTATCAGCCGTCGCTTAATATGTTCTAGGCCGTGGTGGAAATCTATTACGTCTTTCCTGTCAAACTTCCCGTTGTCTCTGATGTCGTCGAGACTTATGTACATTGCATTGATCGTGAAATCTCTCCGCCCCGAATCCTCCTTTATGGAGATACCAGGGTTTGAGGATACTTCAAATTGACGATGCCCCTCTCCCGTGCTTCGTTCTGTCCTAGGGAACGCAATCTCTATAGGAGTGTCTACTCCGTGAGGTTTGAATAGGTACACCCCGAAAGATTTTCCTACCAGACTGAGAGTTCCTTTCTTACGTAGGAAATCCTCAAATACGGCCGGTTCAATGCCTCTCACTACCGTATCTATATCGTTTGGAACCTTTTTCCTGATGAGATCTCTAACAGCTCCGCCCACCAGGAATACTTCTGCGCCGTGCTCCTTTCGAAGCTCGCGCAGGGCTTTTAATCTGTGCATAACACCTCCCGAGACGAGAGACCTATAGTCTTCCGTCAGTCGTTAATCGCGTCGTTGAACATGCGTGTTTTCCGAAAGAACCCAAGTGTTTCTTCCTCGATTTGTCTCGCACGTTCCCGCGTAAAGCCCATGACCTTTCCAGCCTCTTCTAGGGTCTTACCTTCTAGTCGCAGCTTTATAACGTCACGGGCATCTCTGTTTAGTCCTTCTAGAAACTTTCCCAGGAATTCTTTCTGGGAAACCTCTTCTTCTGGACTACAGAGTTCTTCTTCTTGGTTCTCATAGTTTTCAATGTCTCTTTCCACCTTGAGAACCATTATTACCATTTCTTCGTACGTCTTGTCGGCGCTTTCTGCCAGTCTCCTAATCTTATCTTTGGCTACTCGTAGATCCTTCACCACCTCGGCAGGCAGATCCGTGTCTTCTCCCGGCGCATCCAACTCTATCAAGTCTACCAGGGGGTCTCCGCCATACTCATAAGAATTGAGTATCACCCGTGTTTGATTTACCAGAGTAATGGCTCGGGCCATATAGTTTGGAATCTTATAAACACTGCTATTGGAGAGTAGATATTCGAACATCATACTCTTGATTCTGACCACTGCAAGGTTGTGAAAAGCTCTCTTGTTTCCCTTGGATTTCTTCACGTCGTAACGAGTAATGGCGTCAAGGAGCCCCATGAGACCCTCGACTACGATGTCTTCGAACTCCACACTTGGGCGAACATACCGATGGGCTAGCCACATGATCTCTCGAAAGTAAGATCCAATGATCTCGTCCACGTCATGCTGCGCTGGATCTATAATCCCACCCTTCACAATCTCAGCTTTGATATTATCCTTAAGGAAACTTGCGTCTTGATTACTCATCTGTGTTTAATACCCCAATGATTCTTCCAATATGCCCCATTTCAGGCTCACTACCAACGTAGCTTTGAGCCACTAAATACCGCCTTCCAACTTCCGTAATCATTCTACCCCCCTTGGTTCTTATGAGCAGCCCCTCACGGATTAGGTAGGGTTCTATTGTCTTCTCTACCGTAGCCTTATCCTCGTTAACTAGAGTGGCTAACATCTCTAATCCAGTCTTGTCAGTGGCATTGTAGAGAGCGGTTAAGACTTTAACATCGGTTTTCGTCAGCCCACGGTCGTCTACTTTGAGAAACTGGTCGAATACTATATTGGATAGACCAAGAGAGATTCTATTTCCGTCTTGGTCACCGTCTGTCGCCGCCACTACGGCTGCGTCACCCAAACGATCTAGAAATCTCACTACTAACCTGGCCACACCCCGAGATCTTTTGGCAATCGCTTCCTCAACCCCGGCCTCTAAGAGGAGACCTTGGTTCCTGGCGTGCAACCTGACAATCTGAATGGACTCGTCCATGGAGTAGGTTTCGAATTCAGATTGTATTTTGAAACGATCCAGGAAAGGTTTAGATAACCTGCCTGGGAGAGTAGTTGCTCCAATAAGTGTGAATCTAGGCACCCATTCGTAGACGTCAACCCCGTTTACTCTAACCGGAATTTTCCAGTCCTGCATGGCTATGCCAAGTAACTCTTGGGCAAGTAAGGATAATTGATGGACCTCATCGATGAAGACTATCTGAGGCATTATTTTTCCGGAGACCCTGCCCTTGGTGTCGTAGCCCTCCCCTGGCATTCTAAGAAAGAACTTTCGCAGCTCCTCCGAGCTTTTAGCGCTGTTGGGTGTCAAAGTCTTTGGACTTGTTCCGAAAGCTGCGGCCACCGCCTCGGCCAACGTCGTCTTGCCTGTCCCTGCGGGTCCTTTGAGTAGGAGGTGGGGCAGAGGGGCATTTCGTATTTTGGCGGCGTCCACTGAAATGTGAAGTAGCTTTAATAAATCCTCATTTCCGATAAAGTTAGAAAGTGTAATCATTAAAATTCCCTTCGATCTAATAATAAATCCCGTACTCGGAGTTGTCAACTACCTGGGTCTGATCAGTGGGTTATTGCTGATCCTCCGAACGAGAATCCATACTGCTGGAAGTCTTCACAGTCCTCGCAGAACTCTGCTCCGGTACAAGCGCAAAGGGCGCTACCATCAATACTGCTAGCTGCATCGCTCTGTACATCGGTGTTCCCGGAATCAGTTCTGGTATCGGCCGAGGATTCCTCTGCAGCCTCGGCTTCGTCCTTTTTTTCCATGTACTCCAGGGCATCCTCCATTGTCATGGGATTTCCTAGGGCTTCAGATTGTTCCCGGAATAGCATTGCTCCTACTTCGTCACCCCTGACTCGAAAGTGGGCGGCCTCCGGTTTAGTGTTGTAAGCAGCGGGTGTTCGGTTGGTCCAGTGGTTGTTCCCACCGTAGGAGTATTGCCCAAAGCCCCCCGTGTGGGCTCCGGCACTGATCTTAGTTCCAACCGGGCTCCAGTTTTTAACAGCACTTTTCTCGTGGGTCTTGAACTTGCCCCACATTGCTACCAGCCCGGCCCAGGCACTGTTTTGAGAAGTGTTACTCCCCGAGTAGTGTTCAACCGCGGATCCGCCACTGCTTTCTAGAATTATATCCATACGAAAGATTTTCCACCCGCCGCTGTGGTAAGTCCCGATCACGCCGGTCAAGACATCCTCTTCTACTATTTTACCAGTCAACGTGTAGTGGTTCCAGGAACCGGCAGGCTCAACAATATCGGTGAGTATCACCTTATCCAATTTTCCGGACACGTTCTTAAGTTCTACCTGCAAACGCTTTGGGCCTGTGCTTCTAAGGCTCACGGTGTCTTCTCCTCCCATTGCCTCCATTTGCGGCGGGGCTATATTTTCTTCGACTAGGAACTGTTTTATAATATCAAATGCATCTTCTTGGTCTTGATCGGACATTGCAAACACGTCTGAAATACTACCCTGGCTAAGATTTCTATACACGAAGGTTGAAGAGATTATCCAGAAGTCTTGCAAATCAATGTGTTTTATTATAAATCCACGGTCTTGGTAGGATATCTCCAGAGTTCGGTATCCGTCTTCCCCTTCTTCGTAACTCAACACCGATGCAAAGAAGGCGTGTTGTTCTACCTCGCCCTCCTCGAGCCAGTTTTTTACCTCTGGGCAGTCGCGAGCAATAAGCTCGACTTCCACTGTGGCTTTTCCTTCTCCCATCTGGGGGCCATCCTTACTAGTAAAATTACGTTGTGCTCGTCTGTTTTATAACCCCCAGATCTGATAAATCCTAGGCTTTCAAACAGGTCCAGACTTAGATGGTTGTCTTCTCTGACGGTCGCGAAAACCAACTTAGTATCGGAGTTTTTCATAGCCCGTTCTACCAAATACTTGGCTATGCCTTTTCTACGATACGCCGGGTGGACCACCAGGTGTTTTATCTCTGTAAAGGTATAACTCTGCCGGTCTAGTCCTATTGCCCCCGCTACAAATTTCCCGTTTGTCTCTATTATATAGTTAGTTCTGCCTTCACAGATGTCAAGTACAGTTCTCTTTTTCCCCAGCAGATTGAAACTATTTAAAAGGTTTGCAACCTGCAGTCCTATCTCTTCTTTAGAGAGGCTGCTGAGAAACATAGATACTTACTCCGTGTTTAGGTCCGCAATCAACTCCGCTGCTTGCTTACCAGATAGCGTCTTTATCTTTCTAGTAAGCTGTGCTATCAGCTCGGGAGGTGCATTCGAAAGATCCTTGTTCTGTTTCTTTGTCGCCTTTTTCTGGGGCTTCTCTATCTTAACAAACTCTTGAATTGCACTTACGTAAGCCTGTCTTTGTTCATCTGAAAGTCCCGGGTAGGAGATCACGTTGGTCACTCTCGCCGACCCCTCATCCCACGAGAGATTCACAGCTCCCATGTCCAACTCCACCGCGTCCAGTGCCGCAATAGCGGTGGACACTACTTTTTCGGGAAGTTGGCCGGTGGCCACGTCGACCAGCTCGAGTCCTCGGCCCACCGTTCTTTGGAACTGATGCGGCCCAAGAAGGAGATCATCCGCCAACTCTTGGACGATGAAGTCTATATCTTGATCCGAGGCGGCGACCTTGAACTCCTTTTGTTTCGCCCGGCGCAGGAGTTTCTTTCGTAGAGCTTTGGCCACACAGGCCTTGGGGTCGGACGCCGGCTGGCTCAGTTGTCCCCAGATCACAGTGTCTCGGAACACATGGATTCGATAGTCTGCCCCGTGAGTGTAGGAACGGGCCATGTCCAAGTTTATGCGCTCGAGATCACTGACCGACCACCAGCTATCCAGGCTGGAATCCAACTCGTTCATCGTATATACAAAGGCGGGTTGGCCTCTGTTGTTACGATTCATGAGTAGAATGGGGAAGTCTAGTGCGCCCGCCTCGATCTGCTCCCGGATCACCTTCTTCTTCTCGTCGACATCGATACCGGAAATGTTGACAAAGCCGGGCGCCGGGATGTCTCGTTCTTTCAGACGACCCATCATCCACAATTTGTCCTTGTTGAACTCGACCCGCTCTGGGTGATTGAGGATGCGCAGGTCACCCGATTTGATCCGACTGTTCAGCTTCTCTGGATCATACTTGGTACCCTCTTTGGCTCCCCAGCACACCAATGCCGAGATGTCTGAAAAGTCCGGAGTCTTTCTCCCAGACTCATACCCCAGGTCCTCAGCGAGGGCCTTGCCAGTCTCGTCGGAAGCGTTTGAATACCATACGAAGTCCATGCTATGTTTCCTCCACGGGTTCTAGTGCTGCTCGCAGCACGTGATCGCTAGATGGTAACAATTGTTTTCCATCTAACCAGTTATCTTGCAGATCCAGGCCGAAGTCTTCAGGTTCGGCGCCGTTCACCAGCGCCACAAATGCGTCTATTTCATAGGCGTAATCTTCATAACAGTCCAGGTCTTTCAATTGTTTTTCCCAGAGGTTGAAGTGATCCGGTGTGAATCCCCGGGACAGTGAGGAATTTATAATGGACTCTGCTTCCTTGGTGCCTTTTAGTCCAAAAGTTTTCAGGAGGCCTCTCCGTGAAGCGGGCGCCGTTACCCACTCCAAGTCGCAGTCGTTAGACCCCACCCTGTTATACGCAGTTTCAGCCACCGCTTTAGTTGTTCCTACAATAATCCTGGCAAGGACGGGGTGTGTTAGCCAAAGACCACTTAGCACCCTGTATTCGAACCTATCCATTCCTTCTGCAACTCGGATAGAAGCACTGGCATCGCAGACGCCGTATCTACCTGCTTTTCCGTACCCGTACTTACACCCATTGCGCCGGAGCTGAGGTTGGGGGGTGTCTAGTCGTACAAGAGGTAATGCTACTAGGTGATCCAAGATCCTGGCTATTCTGGGGTAGGTTTCTATGGCAACTTCCGCCGATAACCTATTTGATCTCCCCAAATGAATGTGGCCTCCGAACCAGTAATCTCTATTGTCATCCTGGTAGGTGGCACCTCCAATCCATTTGTAAGACATTGCATTCTCTGGAGGGTTATGCAGTATGTCTGAAATATTTCGTACCATTTGAGTATGGTCTCGCGAAGGGTCTGGACGTACCTCGACCCCCGGCCCATCGCTTCCAAAGGGGCCGTGGTGGGGAAGGATGTTGCTCCCTAGTTGCAGGGCGTTTTCACGGATTAATCCGAACTCGGGATCGGCGCCCACTGTGATCGGCCCTGACCCCTCGGTGATCCAAGGGTTGGCCCCCTTCTTCCTTCTGATTCTATCTTGGATAGGTCTGGAAACAAATCCGGCACACCGCGCCTGCTCCTCAGACATCTTTCCCTGGGCGAGCATTTTTGCCAGCCTTCGAACATCAGTTCTGTAGGCTTTCTTTACTCGCAGCTCCAGTTGGTACTCTCCCTTTCCCAACACAACCATGTTGTTGGAAAATCCAAAGTATTCCCGAGCCTTTTTTGGAAAACGAATAGTATCACATTCGCCCTCATCTGACATCTTCGGAGAAGATATCAAGCGAAGCTGTATTTTCCTTGACATTAATTTCTCCGGGGTTTATAACCGTATTCCCATTGGCTAACTACTGGTCTCGACAGTTGCTTCGACCTTGCTAGATTCTGTATTCTGTCCGTACTGACCACCGGCCTTTTTATACTCTGCTCTGAGACGCTGAATCATCTTTTGGGAACCTTCGTCTGCGAACACCTTCTTCGCGGCATCCATGATCCCCATTTTTCTGGCCGTACTAAGAGTCGGAAAAGCACTTAAAGAGATCGCCACATTCTTTACATCCAAACTGTAGCCTTCTTTTGACAACGCTACCATGAAGAGGAGGAGTTGTTTATGCTCCCAGATGTGGTCTTCCGCCTTCTTCTTTTTGTCCTGGGCACTTTCCAGCTTAGGTAGGAGATCGCGACTCTTGCGAAGAAGTTCCTCCCGCTCATTCTTTTTATCGAACGTTGATGCGGCATAACCTAACGCAAAGTGCAGTTTGCCAACCGCATTCGCAATCTCGAGCGGGGACATGTTGTGCACAGACTGCCTGGCAGGCCCTCCCAAGCTCAAATTTACCTCTGAGATGGTGTCATAATGCGTACAGATCCCCAGAGACCTGACCCGTTCTATTGTTTTCTTGCTTACCACCTCTGAGAGATCCAACTCAACGATCTCGGCCTCGACCTCAATCACGTCATTGTTTGGCTTAGAAGTTGTTGTCTTCTTATCTTCCGTTTTCGATGCTCGGACAGTGTTGGTCCCACCAGCTACGGCAGTGGGTTTGTTGGCGGTGGCGGAGGGTGTACTGCCGGAACTATACGGATTGACGGTGGATGGTGTAGTCTTCGTCGTAACAGTTTTTAGCCAATCGGCAGGTACCTGGTCGGCGAATTTCCTGATTTCTCCAGTGGTAGAGATTTTGTTCCAGTCCGAGAAGGTTGGCTTACCCTGGGGAAAAGGCAGGCTGGTGTCGAAGATCCGCCAGTCTCGGTCACTCAGGGTTTTGTCGTCATATTCTAGCTCGGGAAGACTAGAATCCACGAATGTTCTGTAGAACCTGTAACTTTTTAACGCTGCCGTGGCAAACCTTTTTTCCGATACAACCAGCACTATATTTATAGGACTGATCATAAAGTATTCCATCGGCCGAACCTCTCGGAAGGTGCTGACCAGGTTTGGAAACCTTGAATTCACTGCGATGCAGGCAAAGGCACCGTCAAGTCGACGGCCAACTTCCTGGATTATCTCTCCAGTAATCGGCTTGGTCCCCTGCTCAGTCATGTGATACAGGAAGTGAAAGATAATCTCACTGTCTGTTTTCCCGTGGCGAGTGAGTCCCTCGGGCAGCTTTTTGTAAATCACTTCGTGGTTGTCCAGAGTTCCATTATGGATTCCCAGAAGAGCGTGTTCCTTGTCGAGCTGTATAGCAAAGGGATGATTGTCGTAGTTGTCTTTGCCTCGGGATCCAATAGTCGCTTTCCGACAGTGCCCTACCAGGGCGGATATCTCAGACGCATGTTCGTTCCAAGAATCCATTAGCTCTGAGTACACTATCTCATCTTCTGAATTTGGGGAGGTGTAAACCCAGTCGGATGATTTAACCCCCTTCTTGGTCATCATCCAGTCTCCATTTTCATGGACCTGATATATTCCAGTGGCGTCTTCTCCCCGATCCTCGGTTCTAATCAGCACGTCGGAGAATAGAATACGTAAAACCTTTTCCCTAACGTCTCGCGGTACCTCGGACTCATACTGCAGGATTCCTACTATTCCACACATTTAGGTCTATCTCCTTAGGCCAGTCCGGTTTGAAGCCACGTGGCATAGTTCCTTCGGTACGATACTGTCCCGACGGGAAGATCAAAATCGACGACCGTTTCTGTGATCCGGCGATCGGTATTCAGATCCACGACCATGCCTGTCCCATCGTGAACGAACTGGCATGTATCCTTGGACGTTATGTTGAGTCGCCTGGCTGCGTTGTCGTAGAATCTAGCTTCTGACACTGCAATAACCATGTCGAAATGGGGGATACGGATTATGCAGAGCGATCTTTCGTTCTTAAACATCACCATGCGGTTGGGGTAGCGCATGTCGACAAGGGCTCCGGTGAAAGCACCCTCCAGCTGCTTGGATGTCAGCGACATTGCCTGCTGTGGATCGAAACCCATCTTTGTGAAGTGCTGGTATAGCCGGAAGATTATTTCCGAATCAACATCTCCTTCCTGAGAAAAGCAATCTTCAAATTCCGAAAACAAAAGATCGTCGTTTCGGAGTGTTCCGTTATGAATTCCAATGACTGGTTCAGTAATGATGGGATGATTGTTGAAATTACTCAGCGTCCCCCCGACCGTGGCCGCTCGTGCATGGAGAAGGATGAAGTTTGTGCTGGGGCCAATGTCCTCTTCGAGCATCTGCCTGAACTTGGGGCGAGTCACAAATCTTTGCGGGCGGAGCGCTTTTTTGAAAACCCTGCTTTCTGCCATCTCAGGGTCATTGATAATGGCGATTCCAGAGGCATCGAGCCCCCGAGGCGCCAGCTCTACCATTAATTCTTTTACCAACCGCCGAAGCTTTGGATATGGGACCCTGCCTCGACATTTACGTCCAATTGAAATGGTCGCAATTCCACACATGTGCGTTTTCTCCTAGGTGGTGATGAGCCCTCCAATGGGCTCACTCCACCTGTATTCCCCGCGTTCAAGCATAGCAGTAATGGCTTCCGCCACTCTGTCAGGATCCTTTCCTAGGTATGCTGCTACTTCCTCAATCCACGTTTCCAAAGTATTACATTCTACGATACTTGCCAGGTCAACTACCTCTCGAAGCTCGGCATCACTTTCCCAATCCTGTGGAAGCCCAAGCTCGAAATCTGCATACAAATCTTTTTCTATTTTCTCCCACGAGTCTCCACCAATTAGCCGGAGCGAACAAGGCCGATCGGCCAGTGCCAGTAGAATATCATGGGATGGGCCCATGTTGCTCAATTCCGGCTTGAGAAGATTAATCATTTCCTTGGCGTTTTCTTGCAGCCATGGGATATAGGCCCCAAGCTCGCCGGTGTTTCCAAACCGATCTTCTCCCCACTCCCGCGTCTCCCCGCTGATGAGATGCGGCCGGATCATTTTTGTATGCTCTCGATATTCGGGGCCTCCCACCTCTAGGATCCCATACTGCGAGAGTCGGACTGCTTTTAGCACCAGGGCATAGCACAGCATTGCCCACGCCGTAGACACCGCAGGTGATAACGAACCATCCGCAATTCTGTTCTCGATGTGAAAGGTTGCTACGTCCCCAGCTGCATCGAACCGGCAGAATTGATACGTTACCGAAGCATATTTTCCCTTTTGGCTAGAACGCATGGAGGTGATGGATGCCGCCATCTCTTCGCGCACCCGATGCATTCGGGCACTCAAAGCACTGAATCGACATAAGGACTGTCGGAATTTGGCCCATCGAGTCAAGTGTTCCATGGTTGTGCCCGAACTCATGATCCAAAACATGGCAAGTTCGTACCGACGTTGAAGCTGATGCAGATTCGCAAGGATGATTTCAGGCATTGGACATTCTAGATCCGATACTTGCACACCATGCTTGGTGGGGTTCATAGCACCAGGCAGATATGCAGCCAATACGTGGTAGTGCTGCCCGCATCTTTCATTTACATACCCACCCCTGTCCACAATGGGATCGATGATCTCCTTACACATGCTGTAGAAACTCTGCCAATGCACTCTTCGGCCCACGGTGGGCACCTCAATGCCTCCGTTATTGATCAAAGAGTCGTCTTTCTTTACCTCCAACACTCCAGTTGCTCCAACCTGTCCGACAAACTCAGTTGGCTTAAGAAGCTCTCGCATCTCACGCCGCACAGACTCGGCGTCTCGTCGGATGTTAGTTTTCTCGACTACGTCCCCCGGTCTTTGAAATGCCGGACAAACACTGCAGAACGGAACTCGTTGTGAACAATCGTCCCCGCGACAGTGTAGCATCCAGGAAGGGCATGTCTTACAGGTGTCGGAGTCTCCGTCTGATTTCGCGGGGCACTCGGCCGGTTCACCTAGAAACTCTCCAGAACTTCGAGTAAGACAGAAGGCCGGGTGGCGTTCAGTCAGGCAGCTTTCCAGGTTTGCACAGTCTTGGGAACAACCCTTGGGCTTGTGAATACACCCGGCCTCATCCCGCTCCTGAAGGATTTGACGAGGGTCGGGAAGATTGATCTCAAACTCTGTTCCAATCTTTAACACTTTCGGAAGAAAATCCATCCAGTATAGAAACTGTCCGCGATCCAGAGTGGGACGGTTGCTCTTTTTCTGGAATCTGAGTTTTTCTTTGGTGTAAGAAGGGGTCATTTATTTCTTCCAGTTTGTTAGTAGGTTTGGCCCAGGGTGGTCATCATCATCCACTACTTTGAAGAAACCCTCTATAGTGTCCTTGTGTTGGTCATACGTGGGTAGTTTCTCCAGCTGACATCGGATGTTATCCAGCTCCTGACGGGCGTGGTAATCGGTTTTGCTTTTCAGAACTTCTATTATTCTAGAAGTCGGTGGCTTCGGAAGGATTTCATGAAGCTCGTCGCTCGTCAGTTTGTGGAGCCGGGTGAAGTTGCGACTGACTGTCTTCATTCTACTCACAGCTGTTTCTGTTACTATAAGGGCCAATCCCATCAATCCCGCAGCTAGTGTGGGAGTGCGTAGAAAGAAGGCCCCCGGTGTTCTGTACTCTAACGTTATGTTAGAGGGCCGGTAGTCTCCCGGCTTCCCATACTGGTTGTTACTCAAACGCCGTTCGTGACTTACTTCTAGAGGAATGGTAGGAACCGAGACGTAGTAATCCAGACAATGCACGATGTGATTCATCGCCGCACGGTTAAAACTGTCTCTCGTTAGCAGAATTTCTGGTGGGATACCCAAGTGGATATGATATCCTGCTGCCAAATCCATGTGATAAGAGTGGGCCTCGTAGGTAAACTGCCGGCCGTCCACTGGAAAGTCATGGGCCCACCCAGCCCTATGCATCTTGGAAGGGATGTTGGCAATTAAACGACGTAAAGTAGAGGTTACTTGGTCCTCATGCCGCCCATACATGGGTCTAAGTTCACCTAATCCGCCGTCGCATCCGATTTCTCCTCGCCCTGGTAGATAAGTGGCCGCACTTATGAATCTGTTCTTCCACTTCACAAAGAACTCTGGGTCACACCCCAAGGTGACGTCCAGAAGCTTGAAGTCTATGTTGTCTTTTCTTATCTTTTCGAATAGTTCCGGGCTAATATATGCACAGGTCTGGTCGTTTCCTAACGGCGGCCCGATCTCCAGAACCAATTCTTCTTCCCCGCGCAGCTGGATGAACTGACCCACCAATGCGCTGAGGTCTTTCCGGATGACTTGCGGCAAACGAATTCGAATATCACCACGCATTGTCTCGCAAGGCTTTATGTCAAAATCCACCGACGTCTCCTCTCTAGGTATCTTCCACCTCGATGCCCATTTTTCTGTATACACTGAATAATCTTGAATCGGCCTGCCTGACAAGCATGGGAATGTCCCAGTCCACGTAGTCATAGACTATGGAATCTTCCTTCGTCTCGTAGGGTCTTTGTACCCTTCCCAAGACTTGAACCACGTTACCCTTCCACTTGATTGGAGAGGCCATGAATAATCTGTTCAGTGGTCGGTAGTTGAATCCCTCCATTAGGAGGTCGTAGGTGGCCACAAGAACCTGGAGCTGCCCAGCTTTGAAATCAGCCTCAATCTTCTCTCTAATCTTGATAGGTATGATTTTCTTCTTGCGCTTTTTAGAGCCCTTTACATCCACTGAACCGACTATGAACTCACATTTAAGACCCGCATTCTTTAACATCGGGGTTAGGATTTCAGCATGCTTGGTCCGGTCCACCAGAACAATACAGATGTTATTAGGATTCCTACATTCTGCTACCACGTCATCGACTATCTTCTGGTTTCGTCTGACGTCGTGGGGCAGGATGTCCATAAGTTCGTGGTACTCTAACTTCAGTGAGTCGGGAGGAATCCATCCCGTCCGCCTGCGTTTCACGGCTGGAATTATGAGATGTCCGTCCTCCACTAGCTCGAAGTGTTCGATTTCCGACAGTACGGGCCCGATGCTGTTGAACATCACCGCTTCCAGTTCGTCTCTTCGGTAGGCGGTCGCCGTCAGCCCGTAGACATACTTGGCCGAGAACCCGTTAACGACGCTGAGGAAGGTTCTACTCGGGACATGGTGGGCCTCATCGACAATGATAACCCCGAATTCATCCTCTATTGTAGACAGATCCCTTCTAGTTAGCGTGGGTACCATCCCGATTGTAAGTTGTTCTCCGATGATCCACTTTTGTCCGTGGAGAAGGCCTATTGACCCCTGAGGAATCTCAAGAAGCTTTACCGCCTCCCCGGTTACCTGATCCAGGAGGTTCGCCCGGTGAGTCAGCCAGAGAGCCTTGAGCCCAAAACGCCGGGCCAGCTCCAAACCCATCACTGTTTTCCCACTGCCCGCCGGGGCCGATAGGAATCCATTGTCATACCTCATCAGGTCCTGTACTGCTGGTTCCTGATCGTCCGGGCGGAGAACTATGTTACCTTCAGGCCACACCTTTTCAGCTGCCGGCGCTACCCTTTCGTCCACGACTTCCTCGAAGTCCCTGCCTAAGTCGTTTAGAACGTGGTCTAACATTCCACGGGGGATAATAATATCCTCACCCGTTTCAGAGAACTGGTAGATAAATTGCTTTATATTACCAGTCCAGCGTCCGAAAGTTCTGGCCGTAATGAATTCTGGATTTGCGGTGGTCAGCAGGTCCTTGAGATAGTCACGAAGTTCCTTGTCCACCCCCTCTATCCGAACGTCTTTCTTCACATATAGTTTCATTAGGTTCTCTCATAGATTCTTTCATATATTTTTCATACCAGCCGTTAGCGGCACAGGTGAATAAAGATTCCACTTTCTTGGTACTTTTACTGTTCTTTTTGTTGCCTCCGCCTTTCTTCTTACTACGTCTTCTCGACATAAAATCCTCTGGTTGTATAAGACACGGATCGATGATCTTTAGAATCTCCGGCCTCACCTCACTGTAGCAAATCCTCATTTGGCTACTGGATTGTTCACAGTTGTCACTGAGAGAGCAGTGGGGGCCGCAGAAGTTACGGAAAAAGGTCCCTATTTTACCTCCCACTCGCCCGCGCCCCTTCTCCAAGGCCTGCCGAACGGCTGACCCCTCTCGCCAGAGATGTGCGATATCCTCCGAAGGGTAATCTGGGACGGTGGGATCTAAGCCACACTCTTGACAGATATCCTCGCCTCCGTAGAGCATGAGAGTGTCTACACAGGAACAGTGGGGACATACTTCTACGGAATCCACTGTATCGGCGGTTTCTTCCTCGTCATCTGGAAGGTACATTACTTTACTGCACGTTTGGCAAATGATAGTATTCCCGAAGCCGGTCTCTACACCGGACAAGCCTGATAGATTTTTAGATCCGCATTGTACGCATTCCTCGGGGATCGAATGGATTATCTCCAGCATTTCTGGCGAATCTCCCTGTTACCTCACCGATGGGGGTTCCTTCAATGTTTTTCCAGAACTTCCATCCCGAACGTCGGTTTCCGGATACTCCTAATGCAGCTCCTGATAAGCTCTGGTAGATCTCACCATTGCTACACAGGTACCCCTCTTCTCCGGGAAGCACCTCTATGGTATGTTCTGTTCCTTTGCTTTCCCCTCGAAGAATGGTTCCGTTGGGCAGACCTTCGTTGTTTTTATTCGAGGGAGTGATGTTATTGTTCTGGAGCATGTCTATCAGGTCATCTACTTTGGCTTCCAAGTCAACGAGTTTCTTTTCTACTAGCTTGGGCGGCGCGGGTATTACTGTGGCAGTTACTTTAGTTACTTCCACTTCTTCCATTACTTTGGATCGTTCCTCGATGACCGCTTCGATGTTGCTTCTCTTTGACCGGGCCTCTTCAAACTCTCGGAAGTTTTCGAAGAGCTGTCCCGGAAATTCGTTGTTTGTAAATGGCATTATATGATTCCTTTCTAATAAGTTTCTCTATATATCTTCTCTTTTAATAGGTGGAAAAGGCTTTCTGATTGCCGCAGCACGTGGGGCTGATTCTCTAGGTTGAATTCCTGCGGAGAATTCTTTGATAGTTAAGAAAATATCTCTTCTGTCTGATCCATCCCCCTCATCCCTGAAATGTCGCAGTTCCAGTTCTCCAGTTACATAAATCTCTTGCCCAGGTTGTATTATTTGATGTATGTTACGGGCCCTTTCGCCCCACGCCACACACTTTAGGTAGTGCGCTTTCTCCCGACCGGGTTTGTTTAGTGCTATGCTGAACTGTACGCGTTCTGTTCCACCGTGTTCAGACAGAGCAACGGTTCTGGTGACCCGCCCGCAAAAGTTGCAGTTGTTAACATACATGCTATTCCAATCTTAAGGATAATTCCCGTAACCCGGTCCAAGAAGTCTCGTTTGTGTATCTTCGAGGGATTGTTTATACTCCAGGTGACGAATATAAATGTTTGTTCTTACCTCACCCATCAGAAAATCTCGACAGAACTCTATAAGTTCCGAAGTGAGTATGTACCACCCAAAATGGCGAGTGTCCAGCCAATCGGGTACCGCATCTTCCAATTTCTCGATATCGATCATGACCTCCCCAGTTCCATACTGAGATACTATCAAATCAAAGTTTTTAGTCAAAGCATCGGTCAGATCACCCACCGGCATGTTCACAATCTCATGTATTCTATCCTGTAGGTCAGGATGGTGCTCTAGTATCCCCAACTCTTTTGTGGGAAGAGCGTCTAGAATCTTTCTTACCTCGGAGTCACTCTTAGACAGCCTGAACAAGACAGTTTGACGTTGAAAACTATACATCCTACATCCTCCAACAGAGGAGGAGGGGCCTCTGAGCCCCTCCTCCCCGACCGTAAGCGGCCGACTGGGTTACTAAACGGTTGTCATTTCCATATCTTCTGAGTCCACTTCTTGCAAGCTTTGGTGAATCAAGTGGCCAACTAGGTCACTGGGTTCGGTTTCCAAATGCTCCAAGAAGTCAACGGGGTGCAGTAGAGATCTGGTTGCAAAGTAAGACTTGTGGAATCGGCGAACAATCGCATTGAGAATGTTTGAACGTCCTTCTTCCACGTGCTTTTGGTAGTGGCTAAGAAGCTCTGCATCAGTTCGAACGCCCAGCATAGCGGCCCGCTCTCGAATGATGTTACACAGCTGCAGAGACTCCCGAATTGGGAACCCCAGCTCCACCATGGCTTTGGCGTTGGCCAGACACACTGCCTCTACACATTCTTCCCTGAGACTTCTGGTCCCATGTTTCTGGGCAAACACAGAGTTCCCAACTTTATCCAGGAAGACCTCGATGTTAATGTGGCCTTCACGATCGGTATAAGGGATTGATCCCTCCACTATGCGCATCAGATTATAGCACAAGGCAATGACGGGCCCTGTCCACAACTTGACCGCGAGAGAACGTCCGTTCATTTCTGCATGTTCTGCGGGTGTCTGGGAATCGAAACTTTTAACGCCCATTTCCTGCAGAGTCATGTCCCTGGTAATAGGTACTTTCCGCCCATTCAGTTCGTCGAGTACCTGTTTGATACGAGGGTGCGGATTGTGAAAGTTCTCCCGGAGCTCTTTCTGAGCCCCCTCCGTATGAAAGCTCATTACATAGATTACGTCCCCATCAAAGTCAAGATTCATTGAGACGAGAGAGTTCCCACTGACCCTTATCACATATTTACACTGAGGGTCATCAGTAACCACTACCCTCTGTATCCGGGTGGACATGAACCCCAGACACGGAAACCTCTCCACAATCACGTAGTCTCCATCCTCTACCTTTATGTCACTGGCCATATCAGAATGAACTTCGATATGGTTGGTGGGTAGGGATGATTTCAACGCCGCTGTGGCTTTTGACGACCACGGGTATCGTACCGACATCAGCAGTTGGCTGACGCGGCCCGACTTGGTGGCCAGGCCCCTTGTGATGTGATGATAGTATCGATAGACCAAGGTGGAAACTATCTCTTCTTTAATTTCCCCGTGCTTCAGTCTGTCAATAGCTTCCAGCACCTGGTTTAGTAGGGTAGATATGTCAGAGAGACCATACTTTCCCGTCGGGTGCTTCCACGGCTGTCGTAGTTTGATCCCGGGCATCATCAGACGATCGGTCTCAAACACACGGCATTCCTCGTTGTCATACGCGTTGCGACTAGCGATGGTATCTTGGATGGGGTTCTTGAATCTATCTAGAGGGATTCGTACCTGTAACGTGAAAGGCAGCTGTAAATAACAACCGTTAGGATACAACTCCTCGTCGCCCACAGTCCCCACCAGCCTAGACTCGTCATGAAACGTACCCATTCCCGACGGCAGATATACGAAACTATCTGCGTCTATCAGAGGTAGGTTATCATTATAGTTCCCACGAAGACATTCCAATACGCCAATCAGTTCCCGTACTTCATCCATACCCTGTCGGTGAGACAAGATTTCTTTGACTACATTCGACCCAGGACCAAACAGAGTGGTCAGGGCTTTGAGTTCTACAGTAGAGATTTTGTTTCCTTTGGTTCGTAGACCTCGCTGATTTGTAGACAACACGTCTTTCTTTTCCCAAAGTTGCTCTTCTGGTGTCTTGGTGACCCCCCAGTGCACCCACCCCGCAATGGAATGGAAATTACCCCAAGGAGTCTCAACATCAAACGCACCGTCGGCAGGTAGTCCTTGCCGAAGGAGAGACTGTTCGACGTCCGCAATCTCTACCTTAATGTTGTCAGGAACAATTGTCCTGACACCCCTAGGTGTGATAAGTCCAGTCATTGCTTCCAGGATCTGTCCAAAGTTGTTACGTTTCTGAACAGATTTTGCAGATACTATCACGTCAATAGGAAGCAACTCTCCAGCTATATCGATCGTTCCCAAGTCGCGTAGAGCTACGATGCCCTTGTTCCCGTGCTGATTGGTTATCTTGATACCTTCTCTGAACGAATAGGCCGCCTCTATGGTGATAAGTCGAATGGGCTCATCTAGCCCGTCAAACGGCACCACACTGCTGCGAATTTCAACAACCTTGGCGTGGTCACAGTCGATATCGAAGAAGACCGGGCTCTCGTCGGAGTTGATCCCTAGTACTCTTCCTCTCAGGATCGTATCTCCAACCATTACAGTTTCTTCGCCAAAGATTGTGAAGCTTCGCTTATAGGTTACCTGTTTTCCCTCGTGACGTTTGTCAACCAGGATTTGATCTTCAAAGTTTTCTGGGACATCCAGAAACACAGTCATCCAATTCCAACCACCGCGCACGATTCCCTGGTTTTCCAGCTTTGACATGGAAGACGAGATGACATCTGCCGGCTCATCCCCCTTCATACCAAGAGTGGAATATAGGTTCCGGATGGGATTGTGGTGACGTGTCCCAAAGGCCGTATACTTCTTAAGATCATCCTTCAGGATATAGTTCTTTGTGGCCGCTGCGCCGTCGGAGAGACCGATGGACGACCAGGGAAACAACAACTCATTCTTTCTCTTTTGATATTCCAGCTTGTCGTCGGGCCGAAGGCTGTCGAAAGCCGGGTCGAAGATCATCAACCGACGATTCATCGCCCAATTTTGCATCGGAGTTCCGGTCAGAGGGAGAGCATTGAACAATACCAGATTCAGAAACCTCTGGCACATACCAATGGCTAGCCTTCCTCGATCCTTGAGGAATCCGTGCAGAATCTTATCGAAGAGGTTCCTTTTCCCTTGCGCCGGAAACATTTCTTCGATATTCTCAGACAGTAGGACGGATACAAGTTGATCGTAAGACACGTGCTGGGGTTCTCCGCTGTCGACAATCATGAACGGACAAAGAACCCTACGGTGGTTTTGGTCTCCGAGTACCTCATTCCCATTTTCATCCCGATGCGGTCTGGGGATTACCAATGTCCCCTTCTCTTCCACACCTTGGAAGGTCAGATAGTAGTGTGTCTCGTCCTCAAAGGCAGAAATTCTAAGATCCAAATGTTTACCGCCGCCACGAAGGCCGCTGTTTAGCCGCCCGAGCTTTTCAGCCGCGGTCGCCTGGAGGTAGGTCGGAAGAGCTTCCAACTAGTTCTCCTTATCTCAAGGTTTAATTGCTCCCAGCAGATTCGCGTAATCTGTTGGGAGGAACTACGGACTTTCAAACCATCCTTTAAAAAGTAACTTTATCACCCAGCTCTTTTTCTAGCTTTTCCAATATACCCTTAACGCTACTGCCTCCGCCAAGCTCCTCTGAATACAGATTAACTAGCCAGCGATATTGACGTGGATTCTGCGCAGCTTCACGAATTTTGTTTTTGATCACTGGAATATCACCTAGAAGGGGGCCGTATCCGTGGTTCATTCCTAAGGAAGATGGTCGATTTGCTGTAGTTCGGCCGATGCCCCGTTCCAGGAGCTTAGTTGCGAGTCTGGCCATCTGCGCGCGCTGGCTTCCCTTATTCCATTCCGCAAGTTTAAACGGCGCGTCTATCTCCCACTGGCCCAGGTGCGATACGAAAGAGAACGCGCCCGCGCCTCGCGAGTCGCGCGGTTTTCCTTGACTAGTTACACCATGTTGTAGGGAAACATGTAGGTACCAGGCATAATCCGGCCACTGGGTTAGATCCACATTCTTTAACCTGGTCTTTATAAACCAGCTTGAAAATATTTCAGGGGTCATCCTCGGAGCGACGTAACGCCACTCCACCCCGCCTGAAGGTACGAATTGGCCGGGTTTCAATAAGGGTTGCGGGATGCTTACCACCCTCCGGGTACCTAGGGTTTTTGGGGCTGCGCCTTTTGGACAGGGGTTGACGAACAAAAGCACAAGATTCTGATTAGAACTCCACACCGCAAAGCGATCGTCTGTATTGGCCAGGACTATGAATTGGTCACTTTTATTGGGACTATAAAGTACAGGACCTCCCCTCACGATGTCGTGACGCCCCCGGCGCTCTGCTAGTCCGTGTGCCTGTCCATACAGGGCGATTCTGCACAGACTCGCCATCTGTAAGTATGTTCTTAGGTTTTTAGTACCGAGCAGAACATCGCCAGCGCGCACACGGGAAATCAGTGGCTTCACATTCTAACTCCTTAAGTCAAGAGGCTTAGAAAATACTTTTTCTACTCTGTTTTTCGCAGTGTGCCTTCTGATACGTACAAACAGTGACCGGCTTTCCCTTGCCCATCCAGCGATCCGGCACCAACGTCACTGTCGAGTTCGATACCTATTTCTTTATCGGCATCACTGGCCAAGATTACCCTCCCTTTACGCCCGTGTAGGTTGTGTTCTTTGAAAACTATCTCAGCCACAATCTCGACTTCTTGTCCCGGGATCATAATATTTTCTTCTTCGACGGCGACTACGTTACGTTTATCTAGAACTATGTCAGTCCCCAGGCCCTCCGGGGAGCAGCCGCTGATTATTTTACACTTCACGCTTCCTCGCCTTTCCGCACTCGTTACCAGGACTTTTAGCAGAGCCCCGTCTTGGATGGCCCAGTTAAGAGTTGCGCGACCGTCATCGTTTGGTGCTACAAATTTATGGGGTTGACCCCCTTTAAATCGTACGAATCCGCCGACTACGATCTTCGATGGCCCGGGTACAGAGGCAGAGCCGTACACCTTTTGTATCTCAAACGATACCACGTTCCACCATCCCCACTCCACCAGGTCCTTATCTATCCACCGGCACCAGGGAAATATCTTGCCTCGGATATCTACGGGCTGAAGGATTGGGTCGTAGGCCTCGGCCTCTGCTTGGGGAAAGAATATTAAATAACGATCGTCCCGTTCTTTGAGGACTCGACCCACGTTCCCGGCCGGAATAATATAGTTCTCAATAAATAATTCTTCCTTGACGATCACGCCCGTATCTGCGGGTACCCCGAGGTACTGCTCGTAGCTATCTGCGTCCATGCCCCAGTGTATCGGGCCGTAGTGTGCAATATTCGGGTTTAGCACCCGTTTTGCCCGGGCGCGGCGCCCGTCGTCCCGACCAGACTCAAGGTGGTCTAGTTTGACGTGGCTAATGTCCGGCCCGACTTTTATTATGGTACCCTTTACGCGGCCCTTGTACTCGACCGCATGTTCGTCTGTGACAACAACCCGGGTCCCTATTTCAAAAGGTGGTTTTTCCTGAACTAGGTGCTTCTTCCCTTTCACCTCGGGCATCTTGCCAGACTGCCAGAAAACGCCGCGCTCGACTTGGGGTCCAATGCTGCCGTATTGGTATTCAAAGGGGTGCTGCCCAGGGTTTCCGGGGCGGAAATAGTCGTTGATGGGGGTCTGTTTGTCGTCTACCATCACGGCCTTCTGCATCGGGTCAGCCGGGTCGATCTCGTATGTTTTGACATCAACCTTTCCGATTTGAAAGTCGACCGTGTACTGACGTATTATTCGTGTCCGTCCATTGGGCCCCTTTTCGCATTCGGTCAATCCTACGCGTCCCCGCGGCTGAACTTGGTGTTCGGCTCCGCCGGGTAATGTAATCGTAACCATGGTGGAAGATGTCCTAGAAGTAGGGGGTTCTTACTCCACAGATGTATGTGAAGAAGTTGTGAAGAATCATTTTACCGGCCAAAGAATTGTGCGGTTCTGGGTGGAACTGGGTAGCGTAGATGTTCCCACTTTGCATAGCTGCGATGGGACACTTGTCCGTGCTGGCGGTAAGGGTCCACCCTTCAGGAAGATCTTTCACCATCCAGGTATGTTTCATCCAAACATCGAAGTCCGTTCCCAAACCTTGAAATAGTGGCGAGATCCGCCCCTCTTCGGTCAGATGAATGCTGGTCGGCCCCTGCTCGCCCTCGTCCTTCTTGCCGGCGGCCTTGGTTCTCTTTTTGAGATCCTGCTCGTCCCAACATCTAACCACCTTCTGCCCCAGCAGGTGGGCCAGATATTGCATACCATAGCACACCGCTAGGACGGGGACCCCTATCTCGTAGAGTTCGGTGGGGATGGAGGGAGGGGCGTACTTGGTACTGTTGACATTTCTGGCCGAGCCTGAAATAATTAACCCTTTGAGCGTGTCTTTATATGCAGCTACCTCAGCCACCGCATCCACATCCATGTTCCATTTTCGGAAGACCATGTACTGGTCCATTTGGATAACACGGTTGGCCAATGCTTCCGAGAGCGACGATTCCATGTCCATGACGTATATCAGTCCAGGTACATCACTCATTCGCTTGTAGCCCCCTTCAAGAGCCTCTGACGTAATGATTCAGAGGTTGTTAGTTCGTTTGATTCGGTAGAAATATCGGCCACTACCTCAGCTTCACGCTCGGCGCCCTGCTCGTCCGGGGTCGTTCCGAGTGGAGGATCCAGAAATCTGGGAACGTCGAAGGGTTTTTCGCCCCATTGGCGGATAAACCTCTCAAATACCTGAAGATCACGTCGATAATTAGTCATGTTACTCTGAACCTCGGCCAACAATCTGCCGGCCGCCGCTGGATTTAGCGGGTAATACTCTTCGAACCTCGACCCTTCCCAAGTAACTCGAATAGTCATGCTATCATCCAGAACCAAAATCATGTTTCGGTTTTCACACAGATCGCGGAATCTAGGAGGCAGTAGGGGGTGGGGAATGGTGAGGCAAAAGTCTTCGAACCCGGCCTCATCTTCAAGCAGCCTGCGTAACTTACTTACCGGCACTTTTCTTCCTCCGGGGAGCTCCTAGTTTCATCAAATGTCGATGTTCATCGGTCAGATCGTCGTCGTCACCCCAGAATCCGAAGAGGCCGTCGTACTCGCCGTCCTCGGGCCCGGCCGAGGTGTCTAGTTGCCAACCCTCGGCGAAACCCTGTTCGAAGACTTCGTGGTAAGAATGCCGGCGAATGGCTCTTTGCAAACGAATCAACCGGCGCCAAGTCTTCATTGGAAAAACGTAATTCCTACGGTTTCCGTACTGGGCTACCGGAACCTCAATCCACGGACGAGTCTTCTTGAGAACAGTCAGCGCTTTCTTCTGGCTACACTCAGTAAGAACCTCTTCTATCTCCTCTGAATCAACCAGCGAAATTATTTTTTCGGCCTCGCCGGCCAGCACCAGTTGATAGCACTGTCTATAAAGTCCGGATATTATGGCCACGGTTACTGGATGGATAAGAAACCAGTTAGTTGTCCCGGACCATCGCGTGCTTCTCTCCGCTTTGTTATACGCCTCAGGACCACGACTCCACCAGTCCCCCTTGGGACGCTCCGGATCCAGCAGCACACAGATCGGGCCCAACAGATAGTCGGCCAGCTGGATTAGTTGGGCGGATGATTTCGCCGGCCAGGGGATCGACTTCTCCGCGACAACTACCAGGCTGTTCATTCCAGCACCGTTAGCCTCTTCGGTTCCGAGTTGGACATTTTTCTCCAGGTGGTGGGCCAGAGACCACCCCGACTGTTTCTTGTAACAAACGGCCGCCCTGAAGTGTTGTCGGATATTGTAAATCAGAGTTTCTCGGCAAGTCTCCCCAGTAACAAATGTCTTAACCGTCTGCGTGTCATCGCCACTTGTCGCGGTGTAGTGGGCGTCGATGCGGATATTTGGCTGTGAGAATATCCATTTCGGATTTTCTGTCAGGGGATGAGTCATTCTGATTTCCTATTGGTTTGAGTCTGGTGCCGGGGACGGGAATCGAACCCGCATGCCCATTACGGACCGAAGATTTTAAGTCTCCTGCGTATGCCAATTCCGCCACCCCGGCATACCGTTATTTCCCCAGCTGAAACAATCTTTTACCATGGACAGTGAGCTTCTTGTTGGTGTATCCGAAGTAGCTCCAGGCCCCGTCTACGTTAGATTCGCTTCTGTCGTGCCCGAGGAGCTCCCAGTTACCTGCTATGTCTGGGTGTCCGAACAGCTTCTCCGGCCCTTTCTTGTAAAGAGCTCGGTGTAGCGCCACCAATCTATTCCAGTAGCCTTTGGGGAAAGGCCAGTGCTCCGGACTTCCGCCTGTAATCTCGATCCACGGACGCGCCGCCTCTAAGTTCTTCCAGGCTTGTTTCCAATCCGCATTGTTCAGAGCCTTCTCGGTGTTGGTGTAAGGAACGGCCTTTAGAAGACCATCGTCTTGGCCGCAATCGAACAGCGCCCAGGCTTGGCGGAACATGCCCAGGATAATATGTAAAATAGCTGGGTGTTGCAAACAGGAGTTGTTCACTCCAAAGAATACTTGTTCTTCATCACCCGAACGCGACGGGCTCTGCCACCACTCCCCGTAGTGCGGATCGGGGTCCAACACCAAGGCCAGGTTGCCTACCAGGGTGTCCATGACTTCTCGAATGCGAGACACGCAGCAGCTATTCATGCAATCCGGACAATGGTCGTCGTCGATAACAGTCAGCGTGGTCATCCCGTGTTGTTTCAATGCCGAGGGTTTCAGATCGATGTGGTGACTCAGAGTCTTCTTCGCATCCCAGTAGGGCCGGCCGTCGTCGACGGCTGCTGTAGTGGCCATTTTCTGAAGTTCTTCCCGTATATTCCAGATAATTTCTTCCCGGCAAGTGCCCTCGCAGGAGACTGTTCGAACCAGCCTCTTCGTTCGGCTCCCGAGCGGACGCACGGAGACTCGTGACCTTATATAGAGGAGGGGTAGCTCATTGGGCATTGTTATTGTACGGGGCATATAATTTCTCCTGGATTTAAACTTCAGGTTCTTCAGGTGCCTGAAGGTCCTCAAAGTTTCCTCGCAGGTTCTCCTGCAAGTGTTGTTCAGATAGGATGGTACCGCTTAGATCTTCATCAAGAGCATGATTCATAATACATTTGTTCATACGGTCTACGCTGTTATACATGGCCCGAAGAGCTTCCTCTTTGGCAATATCGACGACCCCACGTGACGCCATTGTAAGACCTCCTGGAATTCTAAAATCTCTCACTGCTCTGAAAAACAAAAAGAGACAGTCCTCTTTGGGAGGCTGCCTCTGTATTCTACTCCATGGGTTCGCTCTAGTGTATTACTTTTGCTCCTGGTGGAGGCCTGAAAGTGTCTCCCGGTTCTTCCTTGTCGATCTGCACGACCGTAAAGATGTCGATCGGAATCCCGAATTCCTTCTCAAACTCGGCCAACTCTGTGTTGGCGTCTTCTTCCGAACTATAGAACTTATTACCGCCGATGAAAAACTGGCTCGCCATGATGTCCGTTCTCCTTATGTGTTGGTACTCCCGGCTGGACTTGAACCAGCGTGTCACCAACTACCCTTTCTACAAGATATAAGCTTGAGGGGATACGGGAGTAGAAGGTAGTTTTAAAAGGGTCTGTTTTCGAGGCTTTGGGCCCAGAGCCGGTGTTTTTTCCTACTTACGGATTCTAGCCACTCAATTAGCCCTTTCCCACAAGGGTGGCACTTGGCGCAATGCCAAGGTCCGTCTAGGCCTCGATCCCAAACCTCAGGATAACACCTATCCTCTTCGTGTTTCCACGAACAAATAAGCCACTTCTTCACCTCCAGGGACTCTCGCAACTTCTCTCTAAAACTTAGCATTACGCTTGCCCGCCGCAGGAGCCGCAAGTGAAGCCGGGGTGTGTGTGGCTACCACATCGGCACTGCCCGTCATTCGGGTCGTATCCCAACGGTTTTGGTGTCGGTAGGAAGAACAGCAGGTATAGAAAGCGGAAGAAACGGCTCATGACTGTGCACCCTTCTTTAGCTGTTTGGTGAGCACCGACAGCTCTTTGTTCAAGCGGACTTGTTCTTTACGTATGTTACGCTGCCGAGTAAGTGTGGCCAGGCCTTCTCGTCGGCGAATCTCTTTCTCTATCAACGTTCGGTTATCGTCGTACCACTGGTTGTATTTCTTCATGCGCCCCAGGTAGAGTCTCCTGTCGACCGCGAATTCTTCATTGGTTTGCTGACGAGTGTATCTGGCATACGTGGTGGAACTGTCATCCCAGGATTCATACTCTTTAACAATCTCAATCTCGACGAACTCAACGAGGTCAAAATAAGTTATTACATCTTTCATGGTCATACCGTCGTGGAGTTCCAACTTAACTGTGATGTTGACACGCTTGGGTTTACTTGGTTTCTTCCGTAGAGAGATCAATGCCTTCTTCATCAGATAATTCCTTTAATATTCTCTCAATTGCGTTCTTCTCAATTTCGGGATAGTTTTCTTTAGCTTCGAGCATCTGTGCATAGGTTACTCCCCACTCGTCTCGTACTAACCCCCACTCTCGCCACCAGATAAACTGGACCAAGAACTTAGCCTTTTCGATATGGAATTCTAACCTGGACATGCCATTTCCCTTTCCCGCCTTTCGTGGTAGAAGCAAGGCATGTATCCTAGTCCGATACGTTTCACTTTTCTCTTGGTGTTCAGGAATTTAGGGAACCCCGCCCACCATCTAAGGGAGAACTCCAGGATACAGCACAGAGGGTAATCAAATCGGATCCCAGCTCGAATGTTGAAGGCCAGTGCTCTAAGGTTCAGCCTTTGGGATCGGAACCACGGGTATCTTGTGTAGTTGGCCTCTCCTGGCGGCTCCCACAGGTTTATAATTCTGTAACGAGATTCCTTCACTGGGCTGCCCTCAGGTGTTAGGTGAAAGTAGATAGCATATCGTGGTTCCCAAGAAACTCTAGCAGTTCTCTCCAGTGAGTAGGTCCTTGAATCTTTACTTGGAAAACGAAATAGACATACTTGGCACTCTCTTTTTCCACCAAGATACTTAACTCTTGCCTGGTAGTGGCTACTCCCGCGAACTCTCCGTGGCCTTCCTTCGGGAGAATCATGGATGGTTCCTCTACAAACTCGATGTGTTCGCTGAACTTGGCCGAACGCATCCTCACCACCATCCAAAAGTTTTTGAGGGCTCCCAGCGCGTTAGGATCCACCGAGTACTGTTGTTGGGCAGTTCTCCAAGCGGCCAGAGTAGGGTTGTTGGGATCACTAGCCTCGATGTCTGCTATGGCCTCTGGGTTCATGTACCAGATCATAATTAGTCCTTGAGTTTTTCATAGCTGGTGTTAAGAACAGCTATCGCGTATTCCATGTCTTTTCGTTCCGAAGGGTCGGTTACTAGGTGATCGAGAGACTTTTGACAAGAATCGATCGCCGCTTCTATGGCCGCTATCACGACGTTCACCTCTTCTTCGTCCAGATCCACCTCATCGTTAGAAGAGGGTGGGGGTATGTCCAGAGGCCGGCTGAGCAATGTGTAGTCTTCGAGATCCTCGCTCACCTCGAAATAGGAATCGATAGCCAAACCCTCGTCCTCAGGCATTGCTTCGTCTTCGAAGAATCTCTCCCAGTTCCCGGATACATATTCAAATAAACTTGCCCGCGCCCGATCGAGATCTGGATGTACTTGTACGGTATCTCCATCGTCATAAGAGATATGTAAGACCCAAACAGGGATGGACATGATTAGGTAGAACCTCCTGCGGATGACTTCCACTTCTTCCACTGTTTACGTAGAGTCTTTAGTCTGTCCTGGAGAAAGATTTTCCTCGACAGGTTACTACATCCCCCCACCACTATGCGGTCGCCCTCCTCTGCCCTGCAATACCCCTCCCGGTACTTAGGGCATTTACCCCACGGAAGAGAGTTAATTACTACAGCCTGTTCTGAGGATAGGACACCCTCTACGCAGGTCTTGTCTATCTCGGGCCCCCAAAATATTAGACAGGCCCAGATCAGAATTATGAATACGAACATGTTTCTGCATAAGGAAATCATATTGACTCCTCCTGGTCTGGGTGGTCAGAATCGAACTGACTTACTCGTGCGCCCAGGGCACGCGCGTAACCAAATTTCGCTACACCCAGGTACCTAATCAATCAACTTGTTTACCAAGCTGTCCATGAGATCTTTATCCGGTACAAACAGCGGTTTTCCGGCAGCCATCTTAATAATCTCTTCTAGGAGCTCACTTTCTTCGGGAGTTAGCTCCGTGGTATCCTCCGACCTCGCCGCGGCGCCCGCCTGCTCCCCCTCTACTGGGACGTTGGCTATCGCCGTGGGTGGTGCACTTACTGCTACTCGGATCACAGCCTCACCTTCTCCGATCAGTCCTCCCGTGATATTAGTTGTAGCAATCCCGAAATGCTCCTGGGCCACCCCTATCCCATGTACCACCTCGGCATAGACCCGCCCATCTTCGCCTATGGCGACGGGGTCCCCCAGGTAGATCACACCACTCCATTCAGCCACCTGACAGTCCATTGTTAGAGCGTTGTTTACTACTGTAGCTGGGTGAACGTGCCACGGTGCGGGCATAAACTGTACAGTGCTGGCAACTACCTGTACCGCGTGCCTTAGATACACGGCCATCCACTCGGAATTTTCTTGGCAGATACTAGCTGGGCTTCCGAAGTGGGGATCAATCACTCCCTCCGGGGCTGAACGGGGCCCTCTCCCTCGGGTCCGGTAGGTCCAACCTTTATTCCGGTAGCGTTTCATCAGCTCTAAAAACTTTCTGCCTTCTTCGTCGTTGGGAACGTTGAAGGCCTGCTGTCCAGAGGTCCTGATTGTCACTCGACCTCCTCCAAAGCATTCATGCCTTCCATCACAGTAACTAGCTTCCCGAGATCTAATTTAAAGACCTTACAGGGATATCGTTTGGAGCTTTCTATTTTCATCAACCCGGCCGTCTTTAGACTGTAGGCTATTCCCACAAATTCATACCCTTCGTAGGGAACCTCACGGACCACAAAGTACAACTCCAGGTTATCAATCTGAAGATCCTGCATGACCTCGGCGGCAATGGCCTGCATATCGATGTGTTCCATGGCCTTCTCGATGAGATGTACCATGTCCAATTTTCCAAAGAGACTCATTGTCTAATCCTCGGCTAATTTTTTTTTCAGACTACTCCGAACCCTAAGGGGACGATCACCCCACTTTCTCCCAGGTGACGACGAGTGTTTTATAACCTTTGTAGTTCACAATTACGCTGAAGTCCTCGTCGGGGAGCACCTCTTTGAGGAGACGTTCCGCTACAACTTCTACAATCTTCGCGCAAGGAAATGGCGTTAGATTGCCTAGAGGTATTTCAATCTCCATATCGATTAACCTCTTCGGGTCTCTCGAACCGTGACTCCTTCATTCCAGACGAAGGCGTTGTGATCGGTGGCCGACGAGTTCGCTCGTACAAATGCGGCCGCTCGATCATCCAGGAAATTGTGGCTGGCCCAGCAACGAAGGCTTCCGTTACGAAACTCTTCAATACAAGCGTTGAACGGAACATTCTGTCGTAGATTGACTACGAATCGTTTGGTGCCCGAAGTGAACGAACCTAGTTCGTGCTTATGGATTCTATTATCGAATTGTTTTCGTGACATATCTACTCTCCTTCTATACTTCTTCTACCTTCCACTCGCTGGAAGGCATTAAATGTGAGATCTCAGGATCCAGATCCGCTCCCCCACTCTTAATTAAAGCTTCTACCTTTTCTATAGCCTCCTCCTCGTTCCTCGCAGTCACTGTTTCATATCCATAATATACCGCCGGTACTGCTACAGTATACTCTCCTTCGTTATCGTTCATAATATACCCTCTATTCTGAAAGCTTTTCCTTCCACTTCTGGAACTCCTCCTCGAAAGGCTTGCACACTTTTGGGGTCAGGAGTTCTTTCAACCATTCCGCGGGGCCCGTGGAACAGTAAGCGTGGATCTCATCTTCGCCCACCTTCTCGTGGTAGCCAGCGTCCACCAGAGCAGCGATGCTTTTTGACACCCTCAGTTTGGGTCGGATGCGCTTTATAAGATTTAACATTGTCCTCTGATATTCTGGGTTGGTGGCCCACAGCCCGTGGGCTGTTTCATGGTCAATGAAATCATCGATGGCACCGGCCTCTTCGGAGGTCCCGATCAGATAGAAGACCTCGTTCTCGGTCTTCATGGACGTATAGAGGGCTGCCATTAGGCCATCGTACTTGTTCCAGTCCGGAATATCTGCTGCGAAAACTTCATCCAGTACCCGACTCGGAACGTTAAATCCGGCCCAGTCGTAGGGATAGGAGAATTTGTTGGGATCGTCGTGGTTCTGTTGATACCACTCCATGTATTCTACGATGGAGAACATCTTGTCAGCGAACTTAGGTGATTCGTAGTATTCCTGAAAGCGTAGAAAATGCATGGCGACTTGCCACCTGGTCTCGAAGTGGAGGTGATAAATTCCAGGATAAAGTTCTTTCATTTGAAAGTCCATAATATAATTCTCCTTGATACGTAATCCTTTCTAGTTACGGTCACCGGCTCCGTGAAGCTTATTGTGCATTTTACCAGGCTTTCCGTTCACACACGCCTTGCAAGCTGCCTGCCCGGAGGCGAATTCCGCGTTCGCCTTCGTCCAAAGATAGAAAAATCCATCCTCGTCGTAGTAATCATTTTCTTTACCGCAGAAAGCACAATTGGCATCTTCTGGGTTGCGCTTGATCAGATTCTTGAGAATGTTTGTGGCCATCTACACTCCTAACGCGTCTAGTTTTCCTTCTTTCGCTCGTTGCGCATGGTGAGCCTCACACAGAGTCAGCGTCCGTCCGAAGCGTTGGTTATCCGGTCCTCTACTATCGATGTTGTCTTTGGATCCGCAAAGTTCACAGGTTTTAAAGCTTTCGCCCTCCGCCTTCTGGACCGCAGCCCAAAGCTCCGGCCACTGGTCGCTACTGAGAGGGGTGTGGTCGATATAGACTCTTAGTCCGCCGAACTTCTCCTTTATCTGGAGGATGGCTAGCTTGTTGACATCCTCGCCCAGAATTCTGGCGAACTCTTCATCCAGCCGCTTCAGGATGTCCCACCAGCCTTCGCCAACAGCCTTGAAACCAATTAGCTTCCCGTCAACGTGAGTCCACCCCACCTCGCCGTCGACTGCTTCGACCCTCTTCGCGCGGCGTTCTCTGTAGTTGGCACAAGGTCCTATCTGATTGGCCACATTATACGCTCCTTTCTATGCCGCTCCGGCTCCTATTTCAATGGTGCCGTCGGGATCTATCTTGATCCAGGTATCGTCCTGACCAGAGATCCAAATCGAACCATGTTCTCCAATGATCTCGATGATCTTTGGCGAGTTCAGCAATATTTTTTGGAGAACTTCGAAAGGAACCAGCCCCCCTGCGTGTGCAGTATCGAAATCTTCTGACGCTTCCGTAAAGGCTAGATTCTCATGGCAGATTTCACCAGTTAAAACAAGTCGACCCTTGAAGATCCGATCAGCCATTTCTTTCCTTCTCCATTTTCTCGACGACTTCGTCGAAGGTGTTCTCTGGAAATAGAGACTTGGCGGTCCAAGATGTTGCGCCCTTGGCTTCGCAAAGTTTGTGCGCAGCCTTGGACATCTCGAACATGTCATCGTATTCCACCTCAAGGTATTGATCTTCATCCTTGAAGTGTAAACAGATAACATACTTACGTCGCCACATGTCTCTACCTCGCAGCCTTACATGGACGGGCTTAGGCCGTCGCTTCCACCTGAACGTTCTGGGCCTCGGGGCCCTTCTGTCCTTCGGCGGCATCGAACGTAACGGACTGTCCGTCTTCGAGGCTGCGGAAACCGTCGCCTACGATGTTCGAGAAGTGAACGAAGAGATCCTTGCTACCATCGTCGGGAGTGATGAAGCCATAGCCCTTCTGTTCGTTGAACCACTTTACTGTACCATTCATTGTTCGTGTTCCTCTTTCTTTTGTTTATTTATTGCTCTTCATCCCGGCCACCTAAATTTTATGAAGCCGAAATTCGTGCGTGGTTAAGTTTTTAACAGACCGCAGGTGCCATTGTTTTCAGGCCTCGTTCCTGGATCTTTCTTGCCATTTTATAATAATAAGAGCCAACCAGTAATAGTCGGTTGCGTGCTCTTTGATTCCCAATAAGCCTCTTACGAGGCCCGAACTCCTTTGGGATCACAGGAATCCAATCAAGCTTTTTACAGGGTCAGAGAGCCCCTACTTGATTAGCTCTGGTCTCTGATTCTTGTACCGTATCCTCTTTCCGTGCCACATGGGAGCACCCGCAGTGAGAACAGAAGGGCGGCTTCGTAGCGGTTGGATCATGACACCAGCATACTTTTTCTCTACACTTGGTCATCTCCATCTCCTCACTACTACTCATATCTTTCTCCTCTGAAGAAACCAGTCTTTGTAGTGGTACACCTGGATGGATTTGAACCACCGACCTCTGCTTTATCAGAACAGCGCTCTCCCAGCTGAGCTACAGGTGTAAAGCGTAAAGAAGACCCACAACCCAGATTACAGGCAGCACCACACTGGACGGGCAAAGGTCGTTCCCACCCCAGGCATTTATAAGGCTTTTTTCCTCCGAAGAGTTTTTTCCTATCCTGGTAAAGGTGCGTGCCTCTCATCACCACGCACCATGGCTGTTTCGGGAGCGATGTAGCCGGCGTAACCGCACGGTGTCTGTCCCTACATCCACGACTCCTAGAACCCCCACTGCTTTCCCGGTGGATCTTCTTTGGCTTACTTTACTTCTTCTTCCAGTCTTCGAAGCGTGCTTTCTGCTCCGAGCATCGTTTCCTGTAGGACTGAATATCTTCCTCGTCCCACTGTACTCCGTACTTCTCCACCATTCGCCAGATGATAATCCAGTTAGGGTAGTGCTGACGTTTGGCTTCCATGGCGCTGTATTTCCGGCCGCGAATGAAACCATAGGCCAAAAGAGTATGACGGGCCGCAATCCGAACGACTCCTCTTCGATGTCCAGATAAGCCAGCCCGAGCTCTCTTGTTTTTTCGTTCCTCGCTACGGATTATCTTGGCTTCCGCAGTCAAACTCTTAATCTTTACTTTCAAATAGACTCTGTGATCTCGCATGTTATGTTCTCCTTTTAGGTTAGTTTAAGTTGAGTCTGGCTTCTTAAACTAACTAAGGAGGACTACGAGAATCACATTCAGACGAATCCTCTATACTGCATGGTTGGTCTCCTCTGCTTTCTGCCAGTCTCCCGGATCCTTATTTGTTATTTTTCTGAAATATCCGGTAGACCTATGGACTTGGTAATACTCGGCGGTTTCAGGATCCCTGCGGATCTCCACCTTTTTAGGAGAAGCATCCCCATCGAAACTCACATCCAGTAGGGTCGCATCCTCTATTTCTGTAGGCTCTAACTTGTCGAACTTCACGATTGGTCTCCTTATGCTTCCTCTTGGGGTCAGTCGTCGAAGATAAGCCGGCCGCCGTGCCCCTCGAAAACCGACACGCCTCTGATAATGGCACCGGGGAAGACCTTCTGCGTAATGTATCCTGATCCTACGATCAAGGTGTTTCCTGGACAGCTATGGACTTCGCAGAATTGGTGGGCAACCAGCGGGTGCATGCCGCTCCTGACCTGCGCATTTCCTCGCATGAGGGCGTACTCGAAGCCTGTAAAGTCTGCCTCTGCCCCAGTGTTCTCCGCTGTCCAGTAGACTACGGTGTAGTCCTTGGTTTTGTTGCCGAAGAGCTTCTTGTACGTGAACTCTTTCACAACGTGGCGAATTTTGATGTCTGCTATTGCGGGTGTGGTAAGAAACATCCCGACCACCACGAAAAGTAGAACCAACGCTCGCATGTTCTTTCTCCTAGGTTTTGGAGGGGCTGCTCGGGGTTGAACCGAGATTCGATCAGGGTTGAAATCCTGCCGCTTTGCCAGTTAAGCTACAGCCCCAAGGTTTCTTTTAATCTTCCGATCTTCAGTTAACTCCGCAAAGCCCCTTGTGATTAAAGCATGGCACCACACGCAGAGAACTATGAGGTTCTCAATGCTGTGGTTTCCGTGAGTGTGGTCGATGTGATGGACGTCTAACATCTGTTGAAGTTCTGCATAACCGCAACCCCCGCAACTGGGACCATAAAACCTTAAAGCGTTGTACCTATAGGTATTATTGGTTTCAGCTCCATAGTGAGAGGGTTGTGCTTCCGGCATGTTATTTTCAAGCCTCTTGGCCAAATCTCTGTGCTCCCGGCAACAAAAGAAGAGCCCGGATTTAGATTTCTTGAAGACACTGGCCTTCTTTGTCGTATCGTTGCCACACCAGGCACATTTTACTGATACTCTTCCTTTTGACATATATTCATACCCTATACGTATAACTTTCTTGCCCTACAATTCGTCTCTTAACCGATCTGACATTTGTTCTTCGCTTTCGGGATTCAAGTGTAGGTACTCGCAGAGATCTAAGTACGCCGTCTTGGCAATCCACGACGTGGGTTCATCGGGGTGACTGTATCCGATGACTTCCAAGGCGTGCATCAAATGACCCAGGAAGTGGGCGGGTAGCATGTCAAAATCTAGTGGCTTTGTTTCAGCCGCGTCTCTGATTCTAGGAAATCCCTCCTCCCGCATGAAGGTCTTATCAGGTGCCGCGTTGTGTAAACTTTTTCGGCGGATCCAACGAGTCATAGACTTAACCACTGTCGATCCGCCACTGTCCGTACCGCGTAGGGCACAAAGAACTACGGTTTGTTCCTTCCACGAGCAACTTTCCAACCACTCTTGAACAACACTACCCATGGTGGCTCCCTTGGAATAATTCATGGTGAACTCCTGGTGCCCGAGGAAGGGTTTAAACCTTCACGTCCAACGGAGCTTTCGCTCGGAAGGACACAGCCTTATGGCTGCGCGTCTCTATTCCGCCACTCGGGTGTAAGCTTGTGGTGCGGCGAAGAGAACTCGAACCTCCACGCGTTCTTGAGGTAGTAACGTTGCTTCATAGGGTTGGGCTCGATACTAAGCTTTTCTGGTTAAGAACCACCCTTCGTACCGGGGATCTACTCGCTGATATTGTAGAGGGCCCTTTTTGAATTCGTTTCGATCGAGGGGTGCATTAGGTATACCTAACCATAGGCCGATCGCGTTGACAAAGATAGTCTCCCCCCAGAAAGGTTCCGGTTTGGTAAACAAAGTTACATGATGTCCCATCTTCTTGTAATTGAAGACTAAAAGTATCGCTCCGCCCTGTTTAATATGGCGTTCTATAAAGCGCAATCGAGGCCTTTTTACTCGATGTACTGTTCCTACCTTCATACATACTCTACTTAGCACTTTGTCGAAGCGCTCTACGGATGTACCTTCCAGCTTTGTGGTTCCTAGCGCTTTCCTGATCTTGTTTAGATCCCAAGGTTTCTCGATACCTAACCATTTACACACATTAACTATAGCGATAGGGCCGCAGTCCCCATCTTCGCGCTGTGTTATGTATTGGGACATTGTCTCCATCTTTTTGTCAGGAAGGCCAGATCATCTCTCCATTATCACAAAGATTATATAGCTGCGAAGACTCTTTGTACAGGGGGTGGCCAAGCCTGATCCAGAGACTATCTTCGCACTTCCCCGAGCCTTTTTCCCCACACTCCCAGCACCTACCTCGATGGAAGCTGCTGAACTTATCGTATAAATCTTTGGCTTTGTTATAAAGGCTCTCCCCGATTAGCACAAACTTTACTCCGCCAGAATTCTCTGATTCTACGTCGTCTTCGAGAAATGTTTGACCGAGACGTATTGCATGCGCCTGCCTCTCTGGCTTGCCGTCGAACCCCAGTGCAGGTATCATTCCTACTTCGTATACAATCAAGGGGTGGGCTTTCATCTGACAAAGTAACTTCATTGCTTTCTCCTTCTAACTGGTGCCCGAGAGAGGACTCGAACCTCCACGCCTTGCGGCATTGATTCCTAAAACCAACGTGTCTACCATTCCACCACTCGGGCCTACTTACTTGATCGCGTCCGATACGTCCAGCATGTCATGCAGAACCGCCGAAGCGATATCCTTCCAACGTTTTGTGATTTTCGCCGACACGCCTAGCTTCTCCAACCTTTCCAGTTGGATGCTGAGCCCGAGCGGGTCTATCGCATGGGTGCAGATGTCGTAGTGTCTTCGCCGGGCATCTACGTCAACTGAGAGACTCTGCTGCATTTCGTTCTGCCTCCATGCGTCGCTGTTCGCTTTCCGATCCTCCAACTCCCCAACATACTGACGGAGCTGGCCTATCTCCAACAATAGGCGCGTTTCGCCAACTGGCTGACGCAAGCGTTTGCCATCTTCGTGGTTGGCCTCAGTGTCAAACTGTAAGTGGTGCGCCAACTTTTCTTCAAGGTCTTTGATTGGGTCGAGCGGTGTTAGTGTCATCTATCCTACCTCTATGTTAGCATCTATCTGGTTCGCGAGTAAGATGCTACGTAATCGGTCTGAATCCACGATGAGCGAGTGTGGTTCCACTTTGATCCCAACCATTGGCTCATCGAAAGCGCACTCCATTCCGGCCCTGGCTAGTGAGCCATCCCCGCTGTCGATGGTTTCAAAGCCCTCCATCTGGAGGAAACGTACTGCCTTTCGGATCCCAGGGCAAAGTTCTTCCAAATCCACCGTCATGATCTGTTGTGTCCCTTCATCTCGTCCAAGGTGAAAACCCCTTGGCTCCAGAATATGCCCTGCATGAATCCCAGCCAGCGGTTGAATTTACCCCAGATTTTCTCAACCTTCTTCAAATCTTGCCACGCGGAATCAGAAAGATGGTCGAACTCGTTGTTGATTTTCTCTATCTTGTTCAGAAACCCATCCATTCGGTCCAGCATGGAATGACAATGTCGCAGCTCCTCATCGGGGCAAGGAGAACCGTCCATAGGACCCTCTTCTAGGGAGACATGCTTGAGAACGCCTCTATATTTCTCGATTATTTCTCTACCCTTTTCAGAATTCATGTTCTGTTGTGTTCCTTCATCTCATCTAGGGTGTAGGTTCCATACATCCAGAAGACCCCTTGAACAAAGCCCAGCCAACGGTTGAATTTGTCCCACTGCTTGACTCTATCCGAATCGTTGTAGAATAGATCATCTCGGTAACAATCTTCTTCTTCGACTCTGTCCAGAAACCCATCCATCTTATCAAGCATGCCATGGGCGTGGAGGAGAGCCACCTCATCGGAAGGCGCTTCATCATACGGACCTTCGCACGTTCCGTGGTGGATCAAGGCTTCACGATAC
>SDBT01000569.1_pt1 | contig 58969 bp, 57 predicted proteins | sample 2277101 | NCBI WGS metagenome assembly SDBT01 (sample SAMN10404973, study PRJNA504765) | marine sediment metagenome | isolation source: marine sediment core GS10_PC15, 103 cmbsf | place: Arctic Ocean: Southern Knipovich Ridge | collected 2010 | reverse complement strand
CCAAGCAATGACTTGCTCACAGTCCAATGGACTGTTCACCCTTACGGTTCAAATCTGCCCCACTCACCAATTCAAAAACCGACCTTTCGGTCGGCTCGTGAATTGGTGCGCGAGAGAGGACTTGAACCTCCACGAGCTTGCGCTCACTACCCCCTCAAGGTAGCGCGTCTACCAATTCCGCCACTCGCGCGTAAATTACTGCTCAAGCATACGAATCTTCTGGCAATATTTCAATAGAGTTGTTCTGAGCATAAGTTGCGACAAAATCGCAACTTTACATATTTATGTGCATTACCTCAAATTAATGTAAACCACTGCTGCACCAAGGATAAGCACTAATGGCCATACCACATAAATGTTTAGTCTATATATCCACTCGTTGGGCTTTAGCAAATCGTCTACAAACTTATTCTTGTGCTTGTGGTAGTTCTTCTTGTAGTGTTTCCAGATGAATTTATGTTCTATTTCCACAAGTAGCGCTACTAGCACTAGTAACACTCCAGCAGTAACTATAATAACTTCGTTCATGTCCATGTACTTTATTAAAGCATAATCGAATAGACAAAATATAGTTATATAACTATGTTGCACTGCATGTTGCTGAATTTAACAGATGTAATTACAAAAGTTATATAATTAATTATATAACTATGTTTTCGACCCTTTTTGCACAAATTCGACTTAGTTGAACTTCCTGGCTTGAGCGCAGCTTGGAAGTTCTTTATGAGAAGTAAATATAGTTTTGTACTAACAGTAATTGTTACAAACAGACCAGACGTTTTGATATGACCTAAAACAAGGCGTCGACGAGAAATGAAAGTAGCTGTACAGACGGTACTGCTGCTTTCATTTCGAGGAAGTCAACGCAGTTATTGGTCATAAGTTTTGCTGGCACAGGATGCTTTGCATCTTGGCAGAGCAAAACGTTCAAAGTGTCTGGTCAACTGCGGGGCATGTGGTCGAGCAGATGATCCAACGAATATTCCTTCCGCAACAGCGGTATAACATCTTCTCTCTTCACGCCTATCTTTACACCTGGGTTCATTGTTGAGTATGGATCAAATGCTGCTTTTACTTTTTTGAGAAGTTCGTACATTTCGTCTCCGTAAACATCTGGCAAATAGGAACCCCTAAGACGTCCGTCATTGTGACCAGCAGAAATAGAACCACCCAGGCTAAGCACTAATTTATAGTATTCATCCATAAGTTTGAAAACCATCTGCCTGTCACCTACTTTGCTCAAATCTAATAGCGGATGCATGCGAAGATTAGCGTCGCCAGCATGACCCCAAATAGCTAAATCGAGTTTGTGTTTTTCAAAAAGCTTCTGGATTTCTTTTATATACTGCGCAAACTTTTCCCTAGGTACAATGCCGTCTTCAATGATAGGAACAGCTCTTTTGTTGTTGTGGTCGTGCCAGTGCACTGCTGCGACGCTATGACGTATTTTCCAGAGCATTTCACGCTCGTGCTCGTCTCGGGCAACACTGTACTCTTTCGCGAGCCCAGACAGAGCTTTTATGGCACGCTTAGATTTTTTCTTCTGTTTACGGTCGTTTATGTCGTCAAACTCGGCAAGTAGGAGTATTTCTGGTAGAGGTTCTTCTACTAGACCCTTTAGCTGCTGTGGATTGTTGTCGAGGACGAACTTCAGCAAGTTTTTGTCAACCATTTCTAGCGCGCTTACCCCTATGTCTACAAGCTTTAGAATCGCTTTGTTGGCAGATTCGAGGTCACTAAAGTGTGCCGAAATTAGAGTAGTGTTAGGGTTATACGCTGCGGTAGTCATAGTAGCCTGAGTTATTACACCTAGCGTCCCCTGCGAGCCCACCATAAGAGGAGTTAGGTCAAACGAACCGTCCTTATGTTTTACGTCTTTTAGATTGTAACCAGACGAGTTCTTGGACACTTCTTTCGTGGCTTTTTGGATAGTTTCCCAATTGTCAGTTATTAGACCGTCAAGCTTCCTGTAAATTTCGCCCTCGAAAGAAGTTAGACCTTTTTTGCGACTAAGTTCTCTTTTAGACAAACGCTGAGTATGCACTAGTTCGCCATTAGCCAGTACAACTTCAAGTTCCTTTACAAAAGCACCTGTTGCGCCGTATTTGATTGATTTTTCACCACTCGTGTTATTGGCAATACTTCCGCCGATTGTGCTGTAGTCGATAGAAGCGGGATACGGAGGTAGGAACTGACCATGAGTATGAAGAGTGTTTTGAATGTTTTTATAGATAATTCCTGGCTGTACGCGCACATAACCTTTGTTAGTGTCGAGTTCTATGAGCCTGTTCATGTGTGCTGGGAAGACCAAAACTATGCCTTCGCCGATTGCCGCTCCAGAAACATCGCTACCTTTGCCTCTAGCCGTAATAGGTAGTATTTTGCCTCTCTCCGCCAATTGCCATGAAAAACGATTAGTTTTTCGCACATCGCTAGTGTTACGTGGGTAAACTATAATTCTCGGTTTGAGTTCAAACACGCTGGCGTCAGTCGAAAAAAAACCTCGTGCACTTTCACTTGTTAGAACTTCACCGGCTAAATGTTCCTGTAGATAGTGTGCTATTTTGCTCATAGACAAACGTCCTTATAGGGTCTAGTACTTGTTTTGTATTGCGCTTATGATATCAACGTTAGTAGCACCTCGGCAAGGTACTAGTAACAAAAGCTACAGTTCTTTGCGCACTAACTGCGATTCAACAGACCAATTAGTAACATCGTTAAAGCGATCTACTGGTGTGGTCAAACTTTTCGACTCGATACCGCTGACGCTGCTTCTGACAACATAATTGAAAACTGGTCTGTAAAGCGCAATTGCTGGGTTGTCTTTCATCCACTGCTCTAGGAATGCTTTGTATTTCTCTGTCCGAAGTTTTGGGTCACTCCTAGTGCGGCCAGCTTCCAGAGCTAGATCTGCTTCGGCAGATTTGTAGTTTGAGAGGTTAAAACCGTTAGTAACAGCTTGCGATGAATGCCAGTATGGAAATACGTCCGGGTCGACACCCTGGGTCACACCAAACGTAAGCGCCTGGTAATCATGCGGTGCAATATAATTTTGCGTAAATTCTTGGTCGCTTATTAAGCTCAGGTTAGCAATTACGCCGACTTTGAGCCAGTCTTTTTGGATCTGAGCTAAAACTTCAGGATATTCGTCGCTGTTTTGGCTAACGATATCCACTCGAAGCTGCTTTCCACCCTTTATCCTCACCCCGTCTTTACCACGTTTCCAACCCGCTTTATCTAGAAGTTCGTTTGCCCTTTTAACATTGACCTTTGGCTGGACAAGTTTATCGTCGTAGCCCAATTGGTCTTTAAGTAGAGGGCTGTCGCCAATGGGATAACGACTACCCAGTACACTAAAAATTGCGTTTTTGTCCGTTGCTAAAACTAGTGCCTTACGAATATTTGCATCGCCAAGCAATGGGTCTTTATTGTTCAAAAAGATAAAAACTTGGTTGAACAACGGGAAGTTTAATTCCTTAGCGTATTCGAGGCCTGAGAGTTCTTCTAGGTCAAACGACCGAAGAGCGGTAACAGCCGAGAGCTCGCCACCCCTAAAGCCGTCTAGCATACTAGCATGATCTTTGTAGCTAAGTATTATGAATTCTTCTATGAATGGTGGTCCGACGTAGTAGTCTTTGTTCCGCGTAAGATTGACTTGACTCCTCTCGCTACCAAGGAAAAGTCTGTTGAAAATAAACGGACCGCTACCAACTGGCTCAAAATTTTGATCGCTAGCCCTTAGTTGCTCAAACGGAGTGTCCCCTAGTAAGTGTTCAGGAATAATTCCGTTGGTTAAAGAGTGCGGGAAAGGAGTATATTCGTTAGGCAAGCTAAAACTAACCGTGTATTCATCGAGCGCCTGTGCTTCTATACCCTTCCAGCTAGCCGCCAAGGGTGACGACGTGTCTGGGTGTTGAATTGCCTCGTACGTGAACACTACGTCGTCCGCAGTAAGCTTTTCGCCGTCGTGCCAGTAAACATCGTCACGAAGCTTTACCCTGTAGACAACTCCAGCTTTATCAACTTCCCATTCCGTCGCAAGATCGCCAATTAGTTTATTGTCTTCGTCGTATTTGAGAAGTGAACTATAGACTAGCCTAGTTACCGAACTGTCTGCAGAAGATGTCGAAAATATTGGATTCAGGCTGCTAAACTCACCCACTACACCTTCGAGGTATTTACCGCCGACAGCTGGCGCCTCTTCCATGTAATAGCTACTGAGTGTCCCAGACTGAATAAATACACCTAGTGCTAAGACAATAACCAGCACCAACCAGCCTATGACAAACCTGCGAACGTCTTTAAGTTTGCTCCACCTACGCACCAGGTGTTTTTTTACGGTGTCAGTTGTCACTTCCTGAGCCTGCGCAACACTCTTTTTTGTGTTTCGCACACGCTTTTTGAGTGTGAGCTTGTTTGGAATTTTCACCATTTAAAAAGTAATTTTAACCAGCTACGACGCCGACCATTATCGAAAAAACGAAAACAAAAGCCATGATAATTGTAATTTGGTGCATTGTCTTATCAACGCCACGCCTTGCTGTGTGCAGCTCGCTCGACCCACCAAAGCCTGCACCAAGGCTCGCGCCACGGTTTTGAAGTAAAATCATAACAATCATAAGGGCTGCGCTACCAATGGTAATCATGTTGATTATCGTATCCATAAACTACTCTCTATCCAATAATATTGTCAGTAAGTAGTTTACCAGGCCGATGATTAAGCCGGCAAGTACCGCGCTTGTGAAACCGCCAACTATGAACGGCTCGTAGAACACACTAACTAGCCAAACAATCACGCCGTTGATAACCACAGTGAAAAGGCCAAGCGACAGCACAATGAAAGGCAGGGACACAACTACAAGGAGTGGCTTGATAAATGCGTTAATTACCGACAAAATCAAACCTGCAATAACCAAGAACCAAACGTCATCGCCGTAATTAACAGACGATATTAACTGGCTGGCAATCCAAAGACCAGTAGTGTTGACTACCCAACGGAGCAGGAATCTATAAATAATCTCTTTCACAGCAAAATATTATAGCACTTGTTAGCAGAGTTTATCATTTAATATCCTTTGAAAGATTTTCAACGCTTTTTTCTGTGATTAACAGATCATCTTCGTACCTGGCTCCAATACCTTCCTCGGGTATGTAAATCCCTGGTTCTAGTGTTAAAACCATATTTGGTGCAAGCTCAGAATAGCCAACCAAAGGGTCGTGTACATCAAGACCCAGACTATGTGTTGGTGCATGCGGGAAGTATTTATTAAGGTTTTCTTCGTCGTTTTTTAAACCAAGCTTACCAAGAGCGTCAACCATGATTTCGTTGACATAACCTTGGTACTCAGTGAATGTTAAGCCAGGTTTTATTATCTTCAAGGCCTCGTTAAACACAGCTTTTACAGCACTTACAACTTCGCGTTGTCGTTTCGTTACACCGCTAAGTTGCCACGTTCTTGTAATGTCCGCAGCGTAATTACTGGACTTCGCGCCTACATCTATTAACACTAGTCCTTGACCCTCAAGCGTGTCGTTGTTCGACGTGTAGTGCAAAGTACAGGCATTTGAGCCTGCAGCGATTATCGGGTTGTATGCGTACCTCGTTTGGTTAGCAACGAAATGTCCACAAAAAACGCTCTCTAACTGCGCTTCGGTTGTCAGCTCGTCTAGGGCGGACTTAGCGCTACTAAAAGCGTCGCCGGTCAGTTGGATCGCCCGTTTAATCTCTTCAATTTCCTGCGGTTGTTTTATCGTTCTTTGGCCTTGAAGCTGCTCGGTAATATCTTCTACGTCGGCGTTCAATTTCTCGAGGAAAACTCGAAGTGCAGGGTTAGTAAAAACATTCTCAACCCGTACTTTAGGGGCTTGGGTTGATCTAATATTTTTGTACTTTTGAAGACGCTTGTAGCCTTCGTCATATTCTACAATCTCTGCTATTCCAGAAACTTTTGAAATTGCTGACTTAGTGACAAACCCATTGAATATTTTTTCCACTTGGCTGAGTTTTGGTTCGATCAAGTACTCACCACCTTCGTCTATTACCAGCACCCAGTCTGCCTCGTTAATTCCTGTGAGGTAGAAGAAATTCCTGTCTTGTTCGAACGGATATTCGGCGTCGCGACTCATCTGCATATGACCGTGAGCAACCATTACTACTGGAGCTCCATTGCCAAGTTGTTTGATGAGTTTCTCTCGGTTTGTTTTGAAAAAGCCGCTATTCATTTAGTTTTCGTTTCATGCAAGTAAGCATACACTGTGGCGGCCTTTGATTTACCAATTACTGCTTCGACCTCTGTTAGCTTGGTGTCTTTTACTGCGCCCAGGCTACCAAATGTTCTGACAAGCTTTTTTCTTGTAACAGGGCCAATGCCAGGAATATCCTCTAGCGCCGATTTCGTCTGAGCTTTGGTTTTTATTGTCGAATGGTAACTAACAGCAAACCTATGCGATTCATCCCTAATCCTTTGAAGCAGCTTCGTAACGTTGGAGCCAAGCCCAAGCTCTACTTCCCTAAACCCGCTTTCACTGGGAATAATGATCGTTTCATAACGTTTTGCCAGCCCAATGAGCGGTATATGAATTTTTTTCTCCTGGAGCACCCCGAGCGCTGAACTTACCTGCCCTTTACCACCGTCTATTAGCAAAAGGCCTGGCTTTGGCCAATTCTCGAGGTTTCTGCCAGAAAATCTTCTACTTATAACTTCGCGCATATGACCAAAGTCGTCGTTACCTTTCAGCCGCATTTTGAACTTTCGGTACTGGGCTTTGTCGGGAAGACCGTTTGCGAACACTACCATGCTGGCCACGTTGTTCGTACCAGCCATGTGCGAAATGTCGTAGCCTTCAATCCGCATTGGTGGGTTCTTGAGCCCAAGAAGCTCTGTTAGACCGTTCAGGGCTTGGTCTTTAGAGATGTCCACGAATTCTTTGTCACTAAAGACAATTTGCTTGCTAAGAGCTCTTAGTGTGAACAGCTGGTTCCGAAGTGCGGCGGCGTTTTCAAAATCGTGAGCGGCGGCGTTTTCTTTCATTTCTTTTTCAAGCTCGCGAATAATTTTTGTTCTGTTACCCCGCAAGTAGCTCATCAGCTTCCTTAGATTTGCTCGATAATCCTCTAAAGTTGTCTTTCCTTCCTCGAGCCCAGGTGAAAGTCCGATATGATGGTTTAAATTGACGCGTTTTGCGGTACTTTTTTTAGTGTCGTATGGAAACGCTTTTCTAAGGTGTCTGAGGGCACGTTTTACATGAAAACCGCTGAGGTAGGGTCCAAAATATTGCGCCGCGTCGTCTAGTGGCCGCCGTGTGAAAGAGACTGTGGGGTGCTGGGACTTAATGTCGACACGAACATAAATGTTTGACTTGTCGTCGCGTAAATCTATGTTGAACTTTGGTTTGTATCGTTTGATTAGTTCCGCCTCTAGGAACAGAGCGTCGATCTCGGTTTCAGTCTCTACCCAATCGATATCGTCAATTTTACTAATGTGAATGGCTGTTTTTGGTGCTGTGAGCTTTGCGGCTTTTAGCGTAGATTTCTGGAAGTACTGACGTACACGGTTTCTAAGGTTTGCCGCTTTACCAATGTAGATAAGTTTGCCATTTTCGTCTTTATGAAAATACACTCCCGGTTTGGTGGGAAGCTCGTCAATTTTAGCCTCTAGTTTCTTTTTCATGGACACTATTATCTCATGAACTCCTCAGATGCACTGGAAGATATAGCGCTCCGCTGAGGTTGGTAGAATCTAACCATGTAAGAACGACCGTCATTCCCCGTGAACTTAAATTCAGCCTACTAAAATTGTGTTAATCTAAAGCGACTAAACATGAACACTAGCACAAAAAAACAATCACCTTTTAGAAAACTCTACAATTGGTTTAGCGCTTGGGCCGTTAAACCGCAGGCAGAGAAGGCCTTATTTGGTTTCTCTTTCATTGAAGCAATTATTTTTCCCATTCCACCTGATCCGTTACTGATAGCAATGGTTTTTAACAAGCCCAAATTATGGGTACGTTTTGCCACAATAACTGTGGTAGCTACACTCCTGGGTGGAGTCGTTGGTTACATTGTTGGTGTGGGGTTTTTCGAGACAATTGGCGAATGGTTAATAGAGACCTACCATCTGCAAGACGAGTACGAAGTACTGAGTAACAACTTCCAAAATAACTCCTTCGTAGCTGTTCTGACTGCGGCAATGACACCGATACCGTATAAAATAATTACCCTTTCTGCTGGTGCATTCGACGTGAATTTCTTCAGCTTTATTTTTGCGTCAATCGTCGGCCGGTCTGCTAGATTTTTTGGTGTTGCTTACTTAGCTAAATGGCTCGGCGTGAAGCACAAAGACAAAGTAGAACGCTACATAGACGTAATTTCTTTCTCCCTACTACTCCTTATTGTCGCTATTGTGTTCTTGGCGGTGTAGCTTCGTCTACTAAGTTCTGGTCAATCAGATTTCCGTCTTGTTCGGAGTCACGGCCACTTTCCGCTATGTATCCGAGTGTTTGTCTAACTTTTAGTGCAATTTCTCTACGTCTGGCTGCAATCTCTGTTGCATTGGCATCTGGGTCGAATTCGTATACGCTCTGTTTTTCCGGTAACTCAACATGAGTTCGCCAAGGATTTGCAAATGAAACATCTTGTTCTTCAATAGTTTCTGTTGACATTGCAATTTATATAATTTCAAATTATATAACTCTTGTCAAACTACTTATGCCAGAGGGTGTGGATTTCAGAGAAATCTACCGTCGAATATTCTTCGTCTAGCATTCTTCTGTGCAGTTGAAATATTTCTAAAGGGGTACAACCATAGCGGACGGCATCCGCCTCGGTTGCACGTAGGTAGCTCATGAGGACTGCTCCGGCCTTTTCGGGGTCACTTTTAAAAGTTTGTTGGTATAGTTCTAGACGGTTTGTGGGAGTATCTCCGGCTCTCCGCCAGCAGTAAGGAGTCGTAAGGCTGTCCATATTTTCTAAAAACTGTTCACTGTCAATTATTATGTTCTCAGGCATTACGAAAGGCTGTCGTTGTCAGGAAATTCTTTTCCACTGCTCGTAATTTCTTCGGAGGCACTGAGATTACTTACTCTTTTTGCTAAAGAAACTGCTGCCCGACCAACATCACTAGCTATAGACTTAACTCTGCCAGCGACTTCATACACACCGAAAAAGGTATAGTGGTCTATTAGCTCAATAAGCTTGGGGTCAGAACCCATTTCTTCGCGGCTTCGCCGAGCAAGCTCAATAACCGCCTCGAGATTAGTAACTTTTTCGTCCATAACTATTATTTTACAATCTTTTTCAGATATTGGCCAGTGAACGACTTCTTATTCTTCGCCACTGCCTCCGGTGTACCTTCAGCTATGATTGCACCTCCACCACTGCCGCCTTCTGGGCCAAGGTCAATAATGTGGTCGGCGGATTTTATTACGTCAAGGTTGTGTTCGATAATAATCATCGAGTTGCCGGTGTCTACCAAAGCGCTAAGTACATTAAGAAGCTTCTTTACATCATGAATGTGCAGCCCTGTGGTTGGTTCGTCTAGAATATACAGAGTTTTGCCGGTTGGCCGCTTGCTGAGTTCAGTAGCTAGCTTAACCCGCTGTGCTTCGCCACCACTAAGCGTAGTCGCCGATTGACCAAGAGTGATATACCCCAAGCCAACTTCGCTCAACGTTCGTAGTTTACGTGCTATAGCCGGAATATTTTCGAAAAACTCTAGCGCTTGTTCTACCGTCATAGCTAGCACGTCTGCAATGTTTTTGCCTTTGTAGTGAATCTCTAGTGCTTCGCGGTTGTACCTTTGTCCTTTGCAAACTTCACAAGGGACGTAAACGTCCGGCAGGAAGTGCATTTCAATTTTTATGATTCCATCTCCCGAGCAGTTTTCGCAACGGCCACCTTTAACATTGAAGCTAAACCTACCGGCTTTGTACCCGCGAATACTAGATTCAGGTGTAGAAGCGAACAGGTCACGTATAGGCGTAAATAAACCTGTGTACGTAGCTGGGTTAGAGCGTGGTGTTCTACCTATTGCCGATTGATCAATAACTATAGATTTGTCCAAGTGTTCCATTCCCTCAATTTCTTCGTGCTTCCCCGGTACTGCAGTTGCTTTGTGTAGTCTATGTGAAAGCTCCTTGGCTAAAATATCGTTCACAAGTGTGGATTTACCCGACCCAGAAACACCGCTTATTACTACCATTTTTCCTAGAGGTATCCGCACGTCAATATTCTGTAGGTTATGCTCCTTGGCGCCTTTTATCACCAGCTCTTTGCCGTTTCCTTTGCGTCGGTTTTTTGGTGTTGGTATGTTCTCTTTTCCAGAAAGATAGCGCCCCGTCACACTCTTTGCTACTTTGGCGACTTGCGCGGGTGTGCCTGTCGCAATTATTTCACCGCCGTGAACACCAGCGCCCGGCCCAATATCGATAAGGAAATCTGCCTGGCGAATAGTTTCTTCGTCGTGCTCTACTACAATCACAGTGTTACCTAGGTCCCTTAGGTTTTTTAGTGTTCTAATGAGCCTGTTGTTGTCCCTTTGGTGAAGGCCAATCGATGGTTCGTCTAATACATACAATACCCCCATCAGACCAGACCCAATTTGGGTAGCTAAGCGTATTCTCTGTGCTTCACCACCACTAAGCGTCTTAGCGCTTCTTGACAGTGTTAAATAACCAAGCCCTACATCGTTCAAAAAGCTAAGTCTTGCTACTATTTCTTTTAAGATTTGGTGTGCGATTTTCGTGTCCCGTTCGTTCAGCTTCATTTTAGTGAAAAACTGCAACGAATCGCCTATAGAAAGGTCGGCTACGTCAATTATTGATATGTCGCTAACCGTCACGGCTAACACTTCTGGTTTCAGTCTCTTTCCCTCGCATTTGTGGCAAGGCCTTTCGCGCATGAATCTTTCGATATCGCGTCGTATGAAGTCGGAGTCTGTCTCTTTCCAGCGTCGCTCGAGATTTGGTATTACACCTTCAAATGTCGTTTCGTAACTTCGGCCGTTGTTAAGTGCCACTTCGAATTTTTCACTACCTGTACCGTAGAAAACTATGGCTAGTTGGTCTTCGTTCAATTCTTTTAGCGGAGTGTTGATGCTAAACCCGTGTTTGTTGGCTACTGCGTCTACCTTTTTTACATACCAGCTGTCGACTCGCACTCTGTTCCAGGGGCGGATACCACCTTCGGCTATCGTTAAATTAGGGTTTATAATCAGTTCTGAATCTACCTCTAGTCTCGACCCAAGACCAGTGCAAACTGGACATGCACCATGCGGAGCGTTAAAACTAAACGTTCTGGGCTCCATTTCTGGTGCTACAAAGTCTGGGTACTTCGAGTTGTAGTAACGTTTAGAGAATTTATGATCTCGAACATTATCAAGTCTGCTGTTCATATGGGTAGTCGACACTTCAGAAACAACTAATGTGCCGTCGCCTAGTTCCAGTGCCTGTTCTACAGACTGGCTAATTCTGCCACGCATGTCAGGTTCGTTGACTACACGGTCAATTATCACTTCTATGCTGTGTTTCTTTTTCTTTTCTAAGTCGGGAAATTCGTCTAAAGCATAGACGATTCCGTCTACTCGCGCTCTGGCGAAACCAGCTCGCATGAATTGCTCTGGAACATGCGCGTGTTCGCCTTTTTTTGCGACAACAATCGGCGCCAAAATCATTAACCGTGCTTTCTGGGGCAAATTCATAACGCCGTCAACTATCTCTTGTAGCGTCATCTGAGTTATAGGTTTGCCGTCTGGACCGTGGGCTATACCAACCCGTGCGTACAGAAGTCTTAGATAATCGTAGATTTCCGTTACTGTTGCTACTGTAGAGCGTGGGTTTCGACTAGTAGATTTCTGATCGATAGATATCGCTGGGCTAAGTCCGTCTATTTGGTCCACATCTGGCTTTTCCATAAGGCCGAGGAATTGCCTGGCGTATGAGCTTAGCGACTCTACATAACGCCTTTGCCCTTCGGCATAAATTGTGTCAAAAGCAAGGCTAGACTTGCCCGATCCAGACAAGCCCGTAATGACGACATACTTCCCCCGCGGGATGTCTACATCAACATTTTTTAGGTTGTGTTCTCTAGCGCCTTTGACGCGAATAATTTCTGGCACAATCTTCTAAGTATATACTTAAACCTACTACTGCTTCAAGACATTAAGCTATGGCTTCGTAGCCTCTCGCTGGGTGTAGTACTACGTCAATAGAATCTGCAACGATTATTTGACCTACTTGCTCCATGATCAACATAACTTCTTCTCTTTCTTTTGACTGGCACAAGTCTATACGTGGTACCAAAACTCCGCGGCGGTCACTCGAGTCCGCTCTAGATATGTGCCTAAAACTACTTAGTGCTAATTCATTAGCTGTTTTAAGGGGCCTATAATACTGAGAATCTTTGCTGACCAACAAACTACCAATGTACTTACCACGACTAGTTATTACTTTTGGTGTCAGGTCTTCATGTGTTAAATGAATTTCGGCGCTCCCTCCTCCATTTACTGTGTCGAGTATTTCTTGCCGCCACCTGCGTAGGTCTTTTGGTTCAATTATTTTTTTGGCTGATTTTTCAAGCGCGGAGCTAACTTGCCCTCTGTTGAGGAGTTTTTGACTAGGTGCACTAACAACTTTCTCTTTTTTAATACAGTAGCTAGAGAGGCGCGGGATACTCCTGACAAGACCCATGAATGCAATTGACTCAGCTTGATCTACACTGCGAGCTATACCAAATAGTTCAGGGCCTTTAACCCTGCGCTTATTCACACTGTCTCTAGGCCTCGGACGATACTCAGTAACTCCCCTCAAGCAGTTCCTTTCCCCACCAACCAACATTTTTGTTTGAACTTCGTTGCTAAACATTAGCGTACAAGCATTAGCGAGCTATTGCAACACTTTCATTAGTTCGGTACTCAACATAGTTGACTACTGCGCATTTTCATGGTACTGTTCCAGAAAATAATGCTCGCCTACTTAAATGAGAGGTCCTTGTGAGAAAATTTATCTGGCCGGCGACGGCCCTGAGTATCGCAACTTTCTGGTTTCTACCAGAAAGTATGACTCGTCCGTTCTTTCATATGATTGTTCTGGGTGTTATTCCAGGCACTAAGATCGAAACTGGATTCCTCCTGCCATTGGTATTGATAGCTGTGGTTGGATTTTTTCTTGTTAAATGGGCGAAACAAGCGAACCAAGAACTAATGGAATTTAAAACCAATCTTGCCAGGCAAGAAAAGGCTCACGCTAAAAGCCAAGCCGTGTCTCACACTAATGAACCTAATAATCACGTAGTAGACGAAGACATCGAAATGATAAGCATCTAGTCTCGTTCGCCAGTTTCTACTAACGATTCCCCATAAAGTTTCAACTCTTCCAGTAAAAAACGAGATTTTTTGTCTTTTTTTATCGCTGCCATTTTTGTTATCGATTTAAAGTAAGCTTCGAGGCTCGGTGAATTACCAGCACCTTTTGTGAGCCTCTTTGAAACGTGTTTTTCCCAGATGTCCTTTTCTTTCTCCGAAAGACTTTTAGGGTAATTCCTAGCTTTATAGCGAAGTAGGAGCTCAGGCAATCGTTCGTCAACAAAAATTGGGTGGTAATCCGCCAGCTGGTCGCCCGATTTGTTTCTGACATCTGCTAACATGGAGCGATCTTTATCGTTCAAAAAACCTTCATACAGCTGTCCTTCGACATCTTCCTCGGATTTACGTGGTTTCCCATATTCTTCCCAGGTGCCAAGAGCCATTTTGGCGATATTTTCATTCTTCCTTAGCAATGAAATGTGTTTTGTCATAGTTTCCAGGTTTAACCCTATCCGCTTCCAAGAATCATCGTCTAATACACCCAACGGTGCAATTGCAGGACTTCTGTTGGTTGCCAACACTTTAATCGGTAATTTCTGAAAATCATCGCCCCTGTCTTTATAGCGAGTTTTAAGGTTCGCCAGCATGTCGGCTATGGACATGTCGGCTATTTCACTGGGGTCCCTGCGCAAATCGTAAACCAACACTTGCCCTGGAATATGCGGGTGTACCGCTATCGGAAAAGCTACTGTGGTCTTGGCAAACTCAGATTGATATCTCCCAGAAGTGTACACGAACGGATATGGCTCGTCTGGGTCGACTAACTTCGCAACTTCTTTCTTGGAACGAAGTTTCAGTAAATAGTTGAAAAGTTTTGGCTGAGCTCTATGGAATAATTTTGCTAGTTCAATGGTGGCATGAACGTCTGCTAGCGCGTCATGTGCGTCGCCGTGCTCTATGCCGTTTTCTTTGGTTAGGAGTTCGAGCCGGTTAGTGGGGTTGCCCTCTTTATCTGTCGGCCATTTGACGCCGCTTGGCCTGAGCGCACGCATCATCCTTCCGGCGTCTAGCAAATCCCACCTGCTCCTGCGGTCTTTCCATTGCCATTCGTAAGCATCGTAAAAGTTGCGATAAAGCATGAACCGCATAAATTCGTCGTCAAAACGAACGTTATTATAGCCAATTACTACAGTGCCGGGCTGCAAGGCTTGTTTGTTGAATCGCTGTAAGAACTGAGCTTCAGTGTAGCCCTCTTCAATAGTCTTTTGGGGAGTTATACCTGTGACTAACACTGCCTCTGGGCTTGGCAATACTTCTTCGCTAAGTTTTACGAGTACTTTCAGGGGTTCGCCAATGAATTCGAATTTTTCGTTAGTCCGTTGGCCGGCAAATTGCATAACTCGTCCATATCGCGAGTCAAAACCAGTAGTCTCTAAGTCATAAAAGTAATAAGTCATCTCTTTTATTTTACCAGACACTTTGGCATATTCATGTTTTTTAAATAGCTTGTTTTAGCTTAAGATAATCAAATTAGAATATAAACATAGTTATATAATTAATTATATAACTTTACGTATTTCATCTGTTATTTTCAGTAACATACACACCAACATAGTTATATAACTAAATATACGACTCTCAATACGTGATTGTTTCGCTCATTCCTTTGAAACTAATTATATCGCCGTGTTCTACTTTGTGGCGACGAAGTTCGTGGTCAATACCCATTTTCTTCATTATGTTGCGCAGACGACGTACCCCGTGTTCGTTTTCGAAATCGGTTCTCCTGGCGAATTTTTCTATCTTGCTGCCGCTAATCTTGAAACCTCCCGCTACTTTTTCAACTTTCCAAGCACCTTCTGTGTTGCTTAACCGAAAAACCGGCATTTTGCTTTCTTCTTTTTTTTGAGCCTTAGCTTGGCTTTTATGCGCGGCTTTGACCATTTTGTCGAGCGTTTTGATGATTTCGTTTAATCCTTTTTTGCTCTGGGACGAGATTGCTATAACCTTTGTACCTTTTGGCACTAACTTCTTGAGCACCTTCATTGGCTCAGCAAGTGCAGCCGCGCCTAGACCCTCTGTTTTAGTAAGCGCTACTACTTGAGGTTTGTTCGAAAGATCGAGTTTATAATTTTTTAGTTCCGCCTGGATAGTTTTGTACGAAGTTGCGACATTGTCGCAATATACATCGATTAGATGCACGAGTACTGACGTTCGTTCAATATGCCTCAAAAACTCACCTCCCAGACCTTTTCCTTCGGACGCTCCCTCTATAAGACCTGGGATATCTGCAATCAAAAGACTACTTTTACCTACGTCAACCACGCCAAGATTTGGCGACAACGTTGTGAACGGATAGTCAGCTATTTCTGGGCGTGCGTTGCTAACAACCGAAAGAAATGTCGATTTGCCGGCATTTGGTAGCCCAACTAGCCCGATGTCTGCCAGGAGCTTGAGTTCTAGGTATACCTCTATCTTCTCGCCTGCTTCGCCTTTTTCTGCCACGCGGGGTGCTTGGCGAACAGAAGATTTGAAATGAGCATTACCATAGCCACCGTCACCACCTTTAGCTACCACCTCTTCTTGGTCGGGCTCGCTGAGATCAACCAATACTTCCTCGCCCTTAACGACTACTGTTCCTTGGGGAACATTAACTATAAGATCTTTACCGTTTTTGCCGTGGCGCCTACGCATGGAACCATACTCTCCCTTTTCGGCTCGAAGTTTTTGTTTGTAGCGAAAGGCTTGCAATGTGTTTAGGTTTTTGTCGACTCTAAGGATAACGTCGCCACCTTTGCCGCCGTCGCCGCCGTCGGGGCCGCCACGTTCAACAAATTTTTCATGCCGAAAACTAACAGCTCCGCGGCCGCCATCTCCCGCCTCTACCACAACTGATACTTTGTCTATGAATTTCACGTCTTTAAGACTAACCCTTTTAACCTCTGTAGTCCAGGACAATGAGATTAGTGGAGATAGTAGTGTGAATTAACATCAGCAGCAGAGATCAGTCGTTCGGTTCTTACACCTGTTTGCCAGTTATAGTTCATCTCCGATACCAACATAGATCCATCGGGGTTGAGACGTTCTACTACAGCCACATGACCTATATATGAACCTTCTGGTTCTAAGTAAATAGCACCGAGTTCTGGTTTACGATCTACAGGTAGGTTCTGGGCTATTGCGCTGCCGAACCAACGATAAGCATCCCCCAAGTTATTCGGAATAGGTCTCCCTATCTGTGCACGCCTATTGAACACGTACCAAGTACAGTTTCCCCAAAAGTAAGTGTTGCCGCCGTAAGTAGGCGTTAAACTTGTAAAAGTATTTATTGTTGCAAAGTTCACTACTGGTGCTGGCTTCTGGCCGCCTGGAATGATAATCTGCTCGCCAACCGTAAGGCCGCTAACTTCTGCGTCGTTGAACGAAATTATTTCCTCGGTGTCCGACTCGTATTTATCAGCTAATTTCGCAGCTGTATCGCCACTTTTAACTTCGTACAGAATGCCGGTTATTGGTAGTATCGTCAGTTTTTTGCCAGTGGCAACTAAATTGCCAGTTATGTTGTTCGCCCAACGGATTGTGTCAGAGGTGACACCAAACTTTCCGGCAATAGAGCTTATTGTGTCGCCTTCTTTGGTTACATATTCTTTTATGTCGCCACTGGTTTTAGCATCCGTGGCAACGATCTGCGGTTTAGCTACGTAAGATTGTTCGCTAATGTTTAGATTCACTTTTGCTTCTACGTTTGAAACCAGGTTATTTACGTTACCTGCAACTATCATTTCGGCGTCGTTCGCTATTATTTTAGCTACGTTTGCTGACGTAACTTCGTCTACGCTAATGTTAGTTTCTAAGCTAAATATACGGGCGGAAAACGAGTCTTTCATCATATCTTCACTAGTGAAGTAATTAGAAATTATCAAAATACTTGCGATTAGCAAGAAAACACCTGCTGGCACGATGGCGTGAAAATGTTTCCTCATGAGTTTCATAGAGGTTTTACGCTTCTTTTGTACCGTAGTCGTCAAATTTTCCTTTAGTGTCTGGTGAGTTTCGGGAGTCGTTGATGGGTTTTTTCTGAATCTTGTAGGTGTTGAGTTGATACTAATATTAACTCCGTACTTCCATGTCTCCATGAAAGCTCATCCGTTGTGTGCTTTTTCTAACCCGATATTGGCGGTTTAGAAATGAAGGTGGTCGACCTCAATTTAATGATTTTTACTCGTTGAATTTAAGTCACCTTTTATAGCATTCACCGGATGGCCGTCAAATTACATTTTTCCTGTTAAGGCATAACCGAAATGCTTATCTGACGAACCGATGAATTGTATCAATACGGCCTGCCCAAGTCAAGGCTAATTACACCCTATTCCACCTCTGTTACATGAGTATGCCTTGTAATATTTATATAAATTCGTCAAATTCACCAATTTTCATACGTTTTCTTAAACTCTACGTAGTCGTTATTTGTGAACTCTTTAGCCCTGAATTATTGAAGAAAATCGGCAACTACAGCCAATGTTACAGCTTGCAAAGTTCTATGCAGTACTTCGCGGCGTTTGCCTGGTGCTGGGCTAAGGTGTTAGCGAAGTAAGTATTTCCGTCGTCGCCAGCAACAAAAAAGAGGTATTCACCCTCGGCTGGGTTGGCCACGGCTTCAAACGCAATGAAGTTAAAGTTAGATATTGGACCTGGAGGCAATCCAGCGTGAATGCGTGTGTTGTAAGGGGAATCGTAGTCAACTGTTGGCTCGTCCCCGGCAACTTCGGCAGCGTAAATAAACGTCACATCTGAACCCAGAACTGTGCCTTGTTTTAGCCGCTTCAAAAACACCTGTGCTACTTGTTTTTGAGTTGCAGGGTCAGAAACTTCTTTTTGAACTATAGAGGCCAGGGTTATCGCCTCGTATAGGCTTAATCCTTGCTTGGCTATTGCCGCCATTATTTCGTCGGACAATTGGTCGTAAAACTCGTCGAGAGAACGCTCTATAACACTTTGAGCCGAACTTGCGTCTGTTGTCTGGTATGTTTCTGGAAAAATGTAGCCTTCAAGGCCAGCACCGGAGGGTTTGCCTTTGAAGATTGGGTGAGAATAGCTAGCCACTAGGGCTGCGTCTACCTCTGCCTCACTGAAACCAGATTTTACCAGCGACGTCGCTAACTCATCTAATCGCACGCCTGGTGGTATTGTCACGAGATTAGTGTCGACACGACCATCTAGCAATATCTGCGCGATGTCTTGAGCGCTAAGGGACGGGCTCAACTTGTACGTGCCAGCTTGTAAAAACTGGTCCGAGTCGAAATTATTTACGTACCAATCGAAAGCTCTTGCGCTACGAATAAGCTCTTCTTCGTCTAGTTGGGCTGCAATGGCTGCAGTGGAAGAACCGCTTGAAATAACCGTGATCTGTTCGGAATATGTGTCACTGAGAGGTTTTAGATTGTTTTCGTACCATTGCCGCAGACTGAGCAAGCTTACTAAAATAACCAATGCCACAACCCCTAAAACTATTGGTAGTAGTTTTTTCCAGCTAATTGATTTCTTGAGCTTCGAGTTGTAACTAAATTTCACGCGTTGTGTTCCCTAAGTAATCATCCAGTATAGCCGCTGCTGCAAACATATCAACGTCACCCTTTTCGTAATTCCCCCGTGCTTCGAGTGATTTCTCTGCTTCTACCGAAGTTAGGGATTCATCTTGAAAAATAACTTCTAGCCCTGTTTTGGTGCTTAGTTGACTTGCAAAGTCTCTGACTTCTTTGGACTGCGCAGTTTCTTTGCCTTCCATGTTTCTTGGCAAACCAACTACCAAACGAAGTGGTCTATATTCAGCTACAAGCTCGTCTATCCGGGCCCATAAACCAGATTTTGCGTCTATGGCCTGAAGAGGTTCGGGCAGCCGAGCAATTAAGTTAGCTCTTGCTACTCCTATTCGTACGCTGCCGTAATCAAACCCAAGGATGTCACCGTTTTCTGGTTCGTTATTAGAAGGCTTACTCACTGTAAGTTTTGCTCTGACACTTCTACGTTAATGGTAGTTTTAGACACGCTTGGTACTTTGTTAACCCAGAACGGTGAAAGCTTAATCTCGCTGCTCACTACCCCAGGTATAGCGTCCACTATAGACTTAGCCTCGCTGAAACGTTTGCCTTCGATTTGCTGAGCCAGAGTCTCGGTACTAATATTTGGCCCAACGGTGCCTATAGCACGCAGACGAAAACTATACTTGCCTTTGCCAAGGTCTTTTTGCAGTTCATACGAAGCGCTACCGAGACCATCGTCGTAAATAGATTGAGTGTTGGCGTCAATTCTCGGTTCCTGGAATTGTGCAAGCATGGTTTCTAAATCGCTCCTGGCCACACCTATTTCAGTGAAGGTTATTTCGGCGCTCATGATTGCCCTTTCGCCTTCTTCACCTACAGCTGGTGCACTGGTAGCCTTGCCGATTGTGAATTTGAAAGTGTCTTCCATGCCGACTAACCCGTCGCCAAAAAGAGCCGCAAGCTCTTGTTTTTCTTTAGAATAATCTCTAGTCGCTAAATTCGCTTTTGCCTTGTCGAAGTCATCCTTTGAAATTACTTTTTTAATTACGGTAGTGCCCCCTGACATTTGGCCTCCAAAGCCGCTTATACCTGCAATACCTGTCGTATAGCTAGTTGACGCTAGGTTGTAATTATCGCCTGCGGCTGTAGCTGTAACTGCTACGTCGACCGTACCAGCAGCCGTGCAACCGCTGATGACATCAAAAACTCCTCCAGGTGCATCTACTGCGCTGTCAGAGGTGAACTCCAAGCCCGAGCTAGAAACAAAGAATGTTCCAGCAGACACGGTAATCGCTAGCGATGAGCTACAATTTTGCACTGTCATAGTGCCTTTTGCTTTGTTGCCAACATTATCCTCACCCGTAGCCACAAAATCTTCGGTGACAGTTTTTTTCATATCCATTTGCGTGCCTTTTAACACTTTTGCCTCGAGGTCGCTTGTTTCAATATTCTTGTTCACTGTGTAGTCAATTGCTGTATCTAGCTGCGAAGTTTGCGCAACAATACTTACTTCTGCTGCTGGAGCTATCCAAAATGCCCACCACCACGCGATTGCCAGTAGTACTACGCCAACAGCTCCAAGTATTACTTTGAACCTAAACCGTTCGAAGTTCGGTATTTTGAAAAGTTTTTTACCTTTTTCTTTAAGACCATTAGAGTCACCAGGCTTTTCGTCGTCATCTTTTGTTGTAGCGCCTGTTGCTGTCGCCGCTTCATCTAGGTCGCCTATCGCCGCTTTCGGGTCTAGGTCGGACAAATCGCCTTCAATGACGTTGTCTTCGTCCACGGGTGTTTCAGGTGCCTCTGGTAAATACGGCTTTGACTGTAAATTTTTTGCAACGTGTAGGCCTAACCCGCCGGCTATCGTCAAAAGTGCTGAGTCGTTAGTAATTAAAACCACTCGCTTATCAGAATCTTCGGCAGCACGTTTAAGTAGTTTTGTGTTTACCACACTAGTAAGTACTGTCGAGCGCTTCGGTGGTACTAGGGCTACAATTTTAGCCTTTGAAGCTTTTAGCTTCTCGATAATTGCTGTTATGTCGTCTTCGACATCTATATAAATAATGTCTTTTTTCATATCTTTAGTATTTTATTTAGTTTTTCGGTCACCGTGGTTCCTGTTTCGTCGTCTGCAAGAGTGTCATAGCCGACCCGAAGCAGACCCATAGCAGTTATGAATGTATGGTCGTTTATTTTACCGCTTGAGTCAACGATTTTGTCGACTTGAGTCGGGTCTATATGGTGAACATTCGGTTTACGTGTAAAGGGTAGTTCTTTGTACCAATCTCTTTCTTCGAGCGCTTCGTACAGCATTTTTAAACTCGACCCACCACCACAGAGCAGTACCTTGTTGGGCATATGGTCTAGGGCCTCGAATTCGCTAAGCGCTAACTCTACACCGCTTAGCCAAACATCTAACACTTTGCTTAGGCTTTTTCGAATCTTTTTTTCGGTCGCTTCTTCTAGTTCACCACTGTCAATCTTGAGTTTTAACTCTTCTGCTTCGTCAAAATTCAAATCCAGTTCGTTGGCAATGTTACGGGTGAAAACTCGGCCACCTATGCCAAACATTTTGGTGCCTTCTACCCCACCGTCGTCGACGACAGCTATATCTGTCGTGCCACCGCCCACGTCTATCAAGATTGCGCTGAAATTCGTACTAGAATCCGTCCCCACAACAGCTCGCGACACTGCAAAAGGCTCGGCTGCTACAGCCACTAAGTCAAGGTCCAGGTCAGAGGCAGTTTTCTCTAAGGCACCGATGTGTATCTGCGGTGCAAACGCAGTGAAAAGCTGTATGGCCACGTCTTTTCCTGTAAAACCTATCGGGTTGCTTATTTTGTAACCGTCGCTATGTATTGACACCAAAGCGCTGTTTACGAGCTTGATGTCTAGATCTTTGTTGCCTGTTTCCCACTTTAGCTGTGAACGAGCTTGTTCGTAGGCACGTTTTTGCACTTTGTCGATGATCATTTCCATTTCTGGTAGAGTAATCTCTCTGTCGCCGTCTGGGCGTTTGTAGTGAATAGTGCTCGTGGTGCCCTTTACAAGCTCACCAGCTATTCCAATGATTGTTTGCCGCGCACTGACGCCAGATTGGTTTTCGGCCTCTTCAAGCGCTTTGTCGCAGTTCGCAGCCACAGCAGAAATATCCGAAATGGCGCCAGAGTGCATGTCGCTAAGTTTCTGGTGTTGTCTGCCGACGCCAAGTATCTCTATTTGGTCGCCTTTCATCCGCGCTACCAAAGCTTTGACGTACTCGGTCCCAATGTCTAACGCGATAATTATATTCGCCTGTTTGGTTCGTTTGTCGTCGATGTTTGTTTTGATCTGTTTTAATTTATTTAAAACCATCTCGAGTTATTATACCGCAAAGAGCTCGCGTTATCTACTTGAGTCACCCCTGTTTAAAACCAAAGCGTAGGGAGAATAATATTGACACTAACTTCTTTAATTGTATAATACCACTAACTACCGCACAGTTTCTTGTGTGGTGGAGTTTTTTTACAAGAGATAGAAAAGAGTATTTCTAAGTAGTTATTTTGTAGCTGAACTTCGGCTATAACATTACTGCTTAGAAATGAGCGAACTTCGAAAGATCCCAAGTTGGGAAGACTAGGAGGCGGAAACCTTTGTTTCTTGACTCACGTCAAGAAACTGTGAGAACTCTATGGAGAGGAGTCCAGGTTGTGCAATCGACCGGACGACTGAGGAGATGAACGTACATCATTCTCAGAAATAGTGGTCGCGCCCACTATAAAAAGTGCCAACACGGGTGAGTCCGGAGTGACGGTGTTATGCCCAGCACACCTCCGGACCACCCCAAGTTTAAAGATCTCCCTCTAGCGTAATCTGTCCCCCGACAGATGCGCAGGGAGCGTGTATGCGTTGACGTGTGCACCTTTCGAGTTCTCTCTCGTCCCCCCTGGAGAGAACTCGACTGTTTCTGAGTGAGATAACTCAGACCAAGGTCGTCACCAGACCCCAAAGAGCCCTTTGGGTTCACAGTAGTATTCCGCACTGGAAGAAGCGGGTCTAGTGACGTTTGTTTGCAAGATTGTCACGCGTCAGCAGTACAAGGTGATCCAACCTAAACTGCACCAGCGAAGCGGAGGCGTGACAAAGACGAGAACGACCTTTCCGAGGGTCAGTTGTTCTCGCTCTAGGGCTGTTTGGCCACCACCTACAGTCCTAGTTTTAGGAAGATGCTAGCGAAAGCTTTCCTCTCCCACTACGTGGCGGATGTCGTACGTGCTCTTGTTCAAGCAAAGTCCCGGTTCAGCAACCACTTTGCATGCATAAACCGCATCCGCCCACCGCTCACAAGAATTGGCGGAGCCCGCTAACCCGACAAGGAAACTCGTCCGGGCACACTGCGCCTAGCGAGGTTGGTAACTCGGGCTCCGCCGATCCATTTCTATCTCAAGTAACTTTAAGAAAATGCTTTTGACAGCATTCACTGATCCTTCATGGATCGGAAATTTGTCTAAGACTGAACCGTCAACTTTTGTTTTTGTGCCTACGCACTCAACAACTGGTTTCAGTCTTTTTTCATGCTAGAAATTATCTGCACTTTTCACTCTCTTCTTGTCCTCGGCGGACATTGATTCTCGTCCAAACAGATCAATATAGCTATATATCAGATTTAAATCATATTTAAATCTGATATCGAAAAGTTCAGTTATCTTGAGGCGTTTACTGCGATAATTTTATTGTAAAACGGCTTTTATACGGCGAATACCGGCGCTAGAAGATTGTTCTTTAATTATTTTAAAAACCTTTTCGTCCGCTGAAAGCTCGGACGTTTTTTCAACGTGTGGACCGCCGCAAATTTCGAAACTGAAATTTTTTCCGTCTTTACCTGCCATCTGATAGACCTTCACCTTGTCGCCGTAGTTGTCGCCAAAAGCGCCCAATGCGCCTTTGTCTATGGCTTCGTCAGTAGGAATTTCCTGAAAACTAACTCTCAGGTCGTTTTTAATCTGTTCGTTGACGATTCGTTCCACTTCCTTCTTCTCTTCGTCAGTCATTTTCTGATAGTGATCGAAATCGAAACGCAGTCTTTCCTCGGTAATATTGCTGCCGCGCTGCAAAACGTGGTCGCCTAAGGTCATTTTGAGCGCTTTGTACATCAAATGCGTCGCAGTATGATATTTCTTGTGAATGTCCGTCTGGCCACCGAGGCCACCTTTGAATTGGCCTTTCGTGGCTGTGCGAGAACGTTCGCGCTGTTTCTTCATTAGATTTTCGAAATCTTCCTCCCAGGTTTTCGTGAGAATAACGTCCATACTTTTGGCATATTCAATGCTCAGCTCAACTGGAAATCCGTATGTATCATAAAGTTTGAATATATTCTCACCAGTGAGCTTATCGACACCTCCAGTGCCGAGCATTCCCATGCCCAACATCTGTGTTCCCATTCCGCCCATGGTTTTATTAAATTCCTTCAGACCCTTACGCAACGTCTGACGGAAAATCGATTCTTCTTTGGCTAGTGTTTTAATCGCTGCCTCGCCTCTTTTGGCCATTTCTTCAAAATCGTCTTTGTATATGTCGATCACTACCGGTACTACTTGCTCGCAGAGTTTCGATTCTATGCCAAGCTGGTGTGCTTTGAGCACTGCACGACGAACCAGTCGCCGGGCTACATAACCCTGCTCTTTATTGCTCGGAGTTACACCGTCTAGTGCTAGCCATGTTGCGGCTCGCAAATGATCGGCGATGACTCGCATGGCTTCTACATTTTCTTTGTACGGCTTGCTGCTAACTTCTTCCAGTTTTCCTATAATCGGCCACAGCAGGCTTATTTTGAAAATATCTGGCTCGTTAAGTTTTGCTGCTGCTATGCGTTCTAATCCTCCGCCGAAATCGACGTTTTTCTTTGGTAGTGGCTCGAAACCATTTTCTGTAGACAAATATTCCATGAAGACAGAGTTGCCTATTTCTAAGAAACGTCCGCATTCGCAGTTGGGGTGGCAATTTTCACCATACGATTTGTCGTGATCGATTGCGTCAAACAAATAGAAAACTTCGCTGTCTGGGCCACCTGGCTCGCCAACGGGCATATCTTTTGGTTCGCCGCTACGACTCCACCAATTCTTCGTGGCGTCGTAATAAAACACTCGTTCACCATCTTTCATGCCACGTTTGTAGCCGTCTTCTCCGCTGCCAATATCCGCAATTTTGGCCTCTAACCCCTGCTCTTTGAATAAATTCTGCCAAACTGTGGCCGATTCTTCGTCTTTAGGGATATTGTTTGCTTCGTCGCCAATAAAGCACGTGACGTAAATCTTCTCGGGGCTTAGCCCTACTTTGCCGATTAGAAATTCCCAGAACCAAGGTAGCTGCTCGGCCTTGAAATAATCTCCTAGGCTCCAGTTACCTAGCATTTCGAAAAAAGTCGTATGGCGATTGTCGCCTACTTCTTCTATGTCCTCTGCGCGTAGGCAGGCCTGCGAATTAGCCAGTCGGACACCTTGGGGGTGTTCCTCACCCAAAAGGTATTGAATAAGTGGCTGCATGCCAGAACCGGTGAAAAGTGTCGTCGGGTCGTCGTGCGGAACTATATTCGCACGCGGAATCACTACATGTCCGTTTTCTCTCTGAAAATCCAAGTAAGCTTGGCGTATTTCTTGCGTCGTCATATCGACAAATATTGTAACAGATTGACAAGTGTTAATAATCGTTGTATTTTATAGTTGTTCGTCGAAAACAATCGGAAGAAGCGAGGTCCTTTTACAGGTTGAATATGGTGTCGCCAAATATATTGGCAGACCAGGAAAGGGTTTGGTATGGAGAAAATTCGTATGTCACTAGATCGGCTAGAGGCAAATCCAACCTTGAAGACAATCGTAATCGTCGCGACTGCGATGATGCTAATTGTCGGTTGGCAATCAATCACTACTCTCTTTCACTAGTTAGAGAGGAGACGATATGCTCGGCATTTGGACAGAGAACGTCGAAACGTTGGAACAACTGATCACACGAAACGACACAACTATCCTGGTTGCAACTCTAACGGTGTTGCTGATTGTGTTTGTGGTTAGCGTCACAAAGCTAAAGCAGCTCTGGACGAGTAAAAACACCGAGGTAGACACGACTTACTTCCCTCAACTACGGCCACGAGTCACACTGTTTGCCAGTGTACTGTGTTTTTGGTTGCTGGTTGACCCGTACTACAGGAGTATGGAAGATCTCTCTAACTATACAATCGTAGTGGCGATGCTGTTCGCTATCGCTCTCTGGCGATTCGTGGCAGTCATAATCTACCTTGCCAACCATAAATAATCTTTAGACACCGACGATCTAGAGATTTGCCGATTCTGTCCTTGACGGACAACAAACAGAATCGGCCTTTAACCAGAGTTTTTAAACTGTTAAAACCTCTGGCCTAAGAAATTATCCCACCGCCAACTACTCTGTCGCCATCATATATGACTGCAGACTGGCCAGCGGTCAGCGCTCTTTCAGGTTTTTCAAGCTTAACTTCGTAGCCTTTGTCAGTTTCCAGTAATTCACACTGCGTTAGTTTAGACCGATATCGCATACGTACGTCGTATTTTTTTGCTGTGTCTGGAGCCAAATTTATCCAGTGCGTGTCACTAATCATGAAACTGTCCCCCCACAAATGCTCGTCGTCGAGATCGGTGGTGACATAAACAATGTTTTTAGCCATGTCTTTATGTGTAACGTAGTACGGCAGACCACCGCCGACACCAAGGCCTTGTCTTTGGCCGGTTGTGTAGTAGATCGCACCTTCGTGCTGCCCTACTTCTTTTCCGTCCTGATCAACGATAGCTCCTGGCACAATGTCTTTAACGTATCTTTCCAAGAATTCTCGTATTCCTACCTCACCAACAAAGCAAATGCCTTGTGAATCCTTCTTCTGAGCTGTTACTAAGCCGCGTTTTTTGGCTTGGGTGCGAACTTCTGTCTTTATCATCCCACCTATTGGCATTAGTGTCTGTTTTATAGCGTCCTGCGTAACGCGGTAGAGGAAATAACTCTGGTCTTTGTTGGTGTCTATACCTTTTAGAAGTTTTCCGTCGCTAACGCGGGCGTAGTGCCCTGTGGCAATAAAATCTGCACCTTTGTCTAGCGATAAATCCAAAAATATTCGAAATTTAACCTCTTGATTACACATTATGTCTGGGTTTGGTGTGTGACCAGCTTTATACTCGGCAATCATGTAGTCGACAACCTTTTCCTTGTAATCTTTTTCTAAATCAAAAACTTCCAGCGGTATACCGAGTTGAACAGCTACTCTTTTGGCGTCAGATAGATCTTGCTTCCATGGACACTCAAACCCAGGAAAATCCTGAGTCCAGTTCTTCATGTAAACCCCGGTTACGTTGTAGCCCGCTTCCTTGAGCAAAGCTGCAGTCAGCGAAGAATCCACGCCACCAGACATTCCAACGAAAACATTAGTAGATTTCATAGCCGCATCAGTATACAACGAAGTCGCCGGGCGACACACTGGCTCGTATTCAATTCAACTTCCAAACGCAGCGTTAGTTGGCTAGAAAACTTGTTCGTTTTTTTCTATGCGCTTACGGATTCTTCGAAGCTCGTCTTTTCTACCAAGCCAGAAAGAGGTAATAACAAAACCAATCATTATGTACAGAGGCCAGAGCACAAAAATTCTTCGAGTTATTACTTGTTGGGCGGTAGAAATGTCATTCAGATTTCCCTGCAGAAGCCCATTGCTCACTGAAACTAACTGCAAGAAGGCAGTGTCGCCTTCAGATCCGGCAGCTTTAACAGTAGTTTTATAAGTGCCAGGTTGCTCGTATTTGTGATCAAGATTGAAGTTGCCTGTAGAATCTAAGCTTATTATGTCGTTTGTTCCGTCGCCCCAGTCTATGCTGACTGCATAAGGGCCGACTCCTCCGCTTAAGCCCAGAGGCCACACAAGTGTTGCTCCCGGGTCTGCACCCCTCGTTGCAAAGTTGGAAGTCAAAATAAGCTTTTCGGCACGACTACCTCCAGAAGAATCGTTGTAGGTGACGGTGACCGTGTTGGAGTCAGGGCCAGGTTGATCAAGCGCGTCAAAAACTTTTGCTACGATCTCGTTTCTGTCGCTGAAAAGATCGATCTCTATATCGAAAGTACCATTCGCTAGACAGACTACCGAACCAGCAAAAACTTGATTTTTGAACATTTTCACAAGAAGATCCGCAGGACAAATACCACTAACAGTAATCGGCACTTCAGTAAATATCTCCCCGTTAACCGGGAAGGAAATTGTGGCACCTGTTGCCGGTGGATCCGCCGGAATTGTGCCCTCTATACCGACAGAACCTGATTGCGGGTTCTGAACCTGTGCCAATGCTGAAACACCAAGTATCGTTAAAACAACCGACAGGACTATTACCACCAGGGCCAATATTTTTTTTGAAATCATACTGTGTTTCTCTTTGTATTTCGTAGACTTATACAGATTTAACTATAGCATAAGTGTATTAACGCATCTATCTGGCTTCGAACCTCTTCAAAACGTTCAGAAAAATGCTGGTGTCGGGTTGGGAGCTATGGTCAATAAATATGAACGTAAAGTGCCTACCTTTGAGATCAACGCCAAATCCACTTTTTTCCGAACTCACACCTATTACGTTTTGAATAGTGTTCGGGTTACACGGGAACGTCACGTTTCCCCACTTTGAAGGTGCGGGTTCGTCAAGCGGTGCCTTGGTTAGGTCTGTAAATTTGTAGCATTGACCAGAAACGTTCTCGGGGTGAATCTTATCAGCTTGAGTGGTTATCGGCACAATCCTTGTCACTGCTGGCACGTCTCTGTTTTTGTTGCGATAGATAGTTAGCGAACGTCCTGTTAGATACTCGCCCTCAACTCCATATGTTATGTAGTCATAGTATTGATCTTTTCGACTGTCCTGCTGAACCCAATCACTTGGAATCCATACTTTATATTCCGGTTCCTCGAACAACACAAAATTCGATGTAGATGATTGAACCTGCCCCGTGGTAGGTTTATTTTCTGAGACGTCAACTATTTGTTCGTTCGCAGCGCCACTTATCAAGAATATCGCTACTCCCGTAACAGCTAGAAACGTTGCCAGCACACCCACAATCACATTAACCAGTTTGACACGCCGCGTGTCGAGCTTACGCTCTATCCGATAATGTGATTTAAATGACATATTCCTTTTTGTCCATTGATATTTAAGCTATTTAGTCTTGTGACTTTCGCCCTTTGAACGGCTAACAATATATCTATTGTACGATTTAACTCCGTAAGTGAAGAACAAGGTCACTGCAATTAGTGCAGTTAGACCCGTTAATATCGCTTTCCAAGGTATAACCCAAAAAGACGTCTCAACAGTTATGACACTGCCGCCACTTGGACCATATGCTATATTCGCCTGAACCCTGTATTTACCAAAGCTACCAACGTTTTCAATTTCGTCAATGAAGGTTCTGAAGCTTCCAGGAAGGACGTTGCCTCTTGGCTGAGCATTATTTAGTTCGTATTCGTAGACAGTGCTGCCACTCCAGTTAGTGATAATAACCTTACCAAAAGGTTTAGTAATAATATTACCCTCGTTGTTTAGGCTAATGTGCACATTGTTCGGACCTGTTTCAAACAAACTTCTGGAGTCGCCACTATCAAGGTGAATGGAAATATCTTTTAGTGTCAGGAGCTCGACTGTGTCACCAGGAACGGTTATTAGAACTATCATTCCCACTGACGCACTTAACCCGACCTGCGTACCTCCGCTAGCCTCTTCTGTGTTTAGCGCAGCAGCCCTTATTACACCAAAATATGAACCCGGATTGGTACTCTCAGGTATAAAAACCTCGAAAGGTACTACAGCTTGTTCATTCGCGATTAATTTTACTTCGCTGGCAATAGTTACAAAGTTCTTGATGCTATACGCGTCAGCAAGGTCGCTTTCTTCGTTAAGTATCAGTCTTGGCGTTCCTGTGCCTTCTTCATCTGTAACAAAATCGTTGATAATTATGGTTGCATTTATTGGAAGATTGGTCACATTTTCAAGTGAAAAGTCTGAGGCTTCTGATTGTCCTCTTTCTACTTCCATCTCTATTCTCGTTGGTGATATCTTCAAACCACTGCCCGTGGTGGGTTCCTGTGCTTTTAGACTGGTACTTAGAAAAAACACTGCTACTAAAAGTGCAGGGATTACTAAGACAACAGCAAATATACCTTTATTTTTCGACATATGTTTCCTCGCTTTCATTTTCAGTATTCATGATACAGTATATTTTTGAATCTTGCGAGAGAGCGTAATACTACAGTTAATTACTACCTAGAAAGTCGCGAGAGCTAGGAACGTTAAGGTAGTCGAGTAAATACCCGGTTCTTTTGAGTCAGTTATATTAACAATATACGAAGCAGTGAACTTGTTGATGTCACTTGCGTTGCCGTTGGAAGCAAGTATGTCACCATTTACGAATTTGAATTGGTTGGGTGTGTTGTAGTCTGGTGAAGGAATGCCTAAGCCTGGACCAGAAGGATCAGTGCCCCCAATAGGGGTTGTATTGCTACGTAAATTAAGGCCAAACTGATTAGTCCCCTGTGCTGACACCGCCTTAGTAGTCATACCATCAATAGCAAAATTACCCGCGGTAAGTGTAGTTCCTATGGTTGATATCGTGTAGCCTGACTCTGCGTTTGTAGCTATAAGCAATTGTGAAGTACCGATTGCGGTCGTGGTAGGCTCGAGTAAGCCAACGTTAATGCCACTTCCAGATATATTCAAACAATCTAAACCAGAAATTGTCACACCACTACAGAAGAGTAAATAAGGAGGAACTGTCGTAGAAATACTTATACCGCCAGAAAGACTGTATGCCACTCCTCCTTCGTCAACCTGTGAGCCCGAAGCATCCGTCGTCACGTATGAAGTTATCCTCACATACTGAGACCCTGCTACGTCTGCATTCGTAATACCTGAAAATTCGTAACCTACCGATCGCGGTGTTGGACCTATAGCAATGGGAGTCCTTGTGATAATTATATTGTTGGCATCGCTACTGGGGTGTATTGTGAACCCCGTTTCTCCAAACTGAGTATTTATTAGAGCGCTAGTAGCGTCAAAACCACTTGGTTGCGTGCACGGGTCAGCAATCAAAGGGCTGTTTGAACAGAATTTAAATAAGACAGAGCCTAGAGAACCAGCCGTCGTTAGGTCGAACGTGAAGTCATATAAGACATTAGTGTCCGATGGCACTGCAGATTGGACGATAAGACTGCGGTTTGGCATGTTTGTAGGTAGTGAATAAGCGGCGTTATGAAATAGCGAAAACGGTGCTACTCCTACAATAAGTAGCACCGTCACGGAAACAAGAATTTTAGTTATTAGGTTCCGCCTAATCACACGCCGTGTTTCGTCTAGAAGGTAGCTGAAGCTACTAGGTCGTATGTAGCTGTGTAAATACCAGCAGGAGTCAGAGTGCTTGCGTTACCGTCAAACTCCATCGTAACTGTTTCTGAAGCGGTAGGAACTCCACTAGTTGTTAGGATCAAGTCACCATAAGGTGTGGTTGTAGATGTTGGATCCATTGCGCTAGTGTCGAACGCGTAGCTGTTTGCAACACAATCGTAAGCTGCGTCTGGAAGAAAGTTAGTTGTACCTGATTCGTCTATGCGCATACCGAAGCTCTCTGTGCCAGCTGATTCAGCAGTACAGGTATTACCAATCGAGTCTATGTTATTAGACCCGGACAGCAGTAGTGTCCCGCTCATATAGACAGACGCACCAGACGTAGCGTTGGTCGCAATATCCATGTCGGTGGTGGTGTTGGCAGGAGTATTTATTGTGCCTATGACACCATCGCCATCACCGATAGCTACCGAGCTACCACCGGCCGCACAGTTGGCTCCAGTGTAGACACAAAAGGTCAATGTTTCCTGAACTTTAGCAGTTACAGTAATAGCGTTAGCTGTACTTAGAGCTACTCCACCTGCGTCTACTACGTTAGCGTCCGTTCCTGCAGTATAGGCATCAGCGTTGCCCTCAGACACAAAGGTAAGAATACGTATGTAGAATGTACTGTTGGTAGTGGTTGGGTTTGTTACACCATCAGTTGAGTTGCTTCCAAGCTGGAAATCAACAGCCGTGGAGGCAGTTACTGAAGCTGGAACAGTGACATCAATCATCAACAGGTCGTTAGTTGAGTTAGTGTTGTCAATTGTAGATGCACTAATTCCTGTAAGCCCATTAAGACTTAACGAGGCCGCAACCCAGTCGAACGAACGGGTGTCGCCACAGGTAGTATCCCCAACTATTGGGCTTGTGTCACAGTATTGAAGTATTACGTTGGTTATTGTGTGTGTGGTTGCAGTTGTGAACACCACGTCATAAATAACATCTGTAGCTGTTGCTACCGATGTTTCCAGAGTTATCGATCGGCTCGTAACATAACCGCCTGTGTAGGCGTCTGCGCGAGACGACAAAACAAAGCTCGGCACAAGCACGGCTAGTATGAGGACAGCAATCTGAACCCATATCGCAGCGGGCGTTGTACGCCGAAGCAAATTCTTAACTAACATGTTACTTTTCTCCTTTTGACATTTTTATTTTCGAATAGTATTACGTAAACTTTATACCACTTATGCTTCGTCGCTTCAACACTTTTCTGATAAAAAGTTTTCCACAGCATCAAAATGTTGGAGTAGCGATAACCGAGTGAGTCATAACATAAACGCCGCCCGGAGTAATATCTGAAATATTCATTAGGTAGGTAATCGTGAAGTCTGTTTGGCCACTGCTTTTGGCTGATTCGGCTATAATGTCTGCGTCAACATACTTGTACACATTAGTGGTGTTGTAACCTGTGGCTACCGTCCCGAAGGAAAACGTTCCGTCGGGAACTTGAACGGGATTAGAACCAACAGAAACTGGCGATGTGTTTGCAACTAAGTTAATACCAAACTGCTCTGTTCCCGCTGACGAGGCGGTTTGGGAGGCTAAGTTTGTTAGGGTCACAATGTAGTTTTGCATTCCTGGAGATGAGGTCGTGACCGCATAGCCAGAACTGAGGTATGTCCTAACACTGAAAGTTGCTGAACCTGTAGTAGCGGCACTTGTGGTTACTATTCCCAAATCCACAGAAGTGGTGTTTACGCTAAACTCAAGGAACGGTACATCTGTCGTGGTATACCCTGACCACGCGCCGTAATCCGTGCTCTCGCCGTAGCCAACACCCGTGTCCCCAAGTGAAGCGCGAGCACTATAATTAGCCGAACTAGAATCTAGCTGACCACCTGGACCTACGAAAGATTCTTTAATCTGATAATTATTAGACGAGCTTTGAGCAAACGCTATGTCCATGGCCAAACCAAGAACTAACAATCCGCCCAATACCACCAAAGCTATTCTCATTTTCATACGCGCGTATTATAACTCATACGCGCATCCAATAGAACATCTGCTGACGCTAATATATTGCCTCGATTAAGCACAACCAGTATCATATGACTATTCAATTAAGTTCATTTGGTGGTAAATGGTAGACAAAGAAAAAAATCAGGAAATTGCTGGTGCAAACGACAGCTCACTTGAAACGCCTACCCTCGAAGAAGAGGTTAGGTCGGGTGATAGTGGTGTTTCTGGCGCCAACCCTACAAAGGCAGAAGGCGTTGACGCTCTGGAAACACCTACCGCTACAGACACTGCGCCAGTTGTAAACGATGCACAAAAGAAAACCACTGCTCCACGTTTCAAAAGACTTGTGTCTAATTTAAACCCCTACCTAATACTTTTTATAGCGATATTCATCATAGCTGTCATCATAGTTCTTACTGTTTCGCTCTCAAGCAGGAACAGCGACCCGAGCAATATTCTCTTTGAAGGACAAGAATTAGATCAAGAGACACTGAACGAAATACTTACTAACGAATCGAGTATCGGTACGGTCGACCAAACTTTGACCGTCGCTGCCAACGCTATATTCAACGGCAAGGTACTTGTTAAAGACAGTCTCGATGTTGCCGGAGCGATAAATGTAGGCGGCGCCCTTAGTTTGCCGGGGATTACCGTTTCCGGACAAAGTAGCTTCGAAGATGTAAGCGTGGCCAATAATTTATCAATTTTAGGCGGGTTGAGCGTCCAGCGAAGCTTGACTGTTCAACAAGGGCTTGATGTAACAGGCGACGTTGCTGTCGGCGGAACACTGTCTGCAGACGCCATTTCTACAAACAATATTGAGTTTACTGGAGATGCTGCTTTTACACGGCATATTGACACTGGCGGTGGCGTGCCAAGTATCTCTTCTAGTACGGCAGTCGGTACGGGTGGTACAGTCTCCATTAGCGGTAACGACATAGCGGGCACAGTGACTATTAATACAGGTGGCGGACCGCCAGCAGGTATCTTTGCAAACATTAACTTTACAAATGCCTACAACACTACGCCAAACGTACAAATAACCCCAGTCAACTCAAGCGCGGCAGGTCTTTCATACTATGCGACACGTACCGCAACTAGGTTCAGTATTGGAACAGCAGGAGTTCCAGCATCTTCGACTACTTACGTCTTTGACTACTATATAGTGGAGTAGCTGACCCACTGGCTGCAGAACGCTGCCACGCAACCAAACTAGCAGTTTACTTTGAGTCTCTCTAGCTTTTTGAATGTAGTTCGCGAGAATTTAATACTGCTGAAACTACTGAAAGCATTACTTGAGCGAGTAGTTTCGCTACTTAGCAAAAATTCTACAGTAACCAGAACCTCAAACGTCGAGGAAGACAACCACATTATCGTCGTGAACGTGCATGATTCCTCTGTCGATCTTTAGCTTCTCCTCGTCACGTGCAGTGCGCACAATCAGTTCTCCGGGTAGCAAAAGCGTCAGAAAATTCTTGTGGCCAGGGAGAATGTCAAACGGCCCGGTGTCGTTGACAGCTGAAACGCTGTAGGCTGGGTTATTGAAGTATGTTTGAAATGGCGAGCTAATCTTGACTTGCCGCAGCATAACCACCCCTTTACTGTCTTTTACCCCTTTCGAGCGCTTCGCTTTTTGTTCGTTAGTGGCAGAGCTTGAAGAATTTTCAGCTGCACTAGTCTGTGCAGTGGCGCTACTTTTTTCGCGTGCAGCTGCATTTGCCTGCGCTATCTTTACTTTTTCTGCAGCCTTAGCCTTAGCGTTTTCGTTCGCTTTTGCGGTAGCTTTATTAGACATAAATTATTCCAAACATGGTTATATAATTAATTATATAATTATACGATTTTACCTCTGTTATTTTTTTCAATAAGGATGCCGACATGGTTATATAACTACTTATACGATGTTTCGTATACAGAAACGACTTTTCTTGATTTAAGATTAATTTTGTACGTTTCTTCATGTTAGTGTTCCTGGCTACTAAGCCTTCGCTCTACGCAATAATTTCCTCTATGCCTTTGAGAGTTTCTTCCCTCGTGGAATATTCACCTGCTTCACCAGAAAGAGCTTCGACGACGCTCATCGACTGTGTGAAGAATTCGATGAGTCTTTTTGCTTTATGGTAGTCAGAACGATCGGAGGGAGAGAGCTCATTCTCGCCAATAATAGCTATTATGCCTTTGAGTTTTTCGTGCTTTTGCATTAAAGCTTGCACTTGTACCGAAAGCAGGTAGTGCCTTTCGCCAACGATGATTGGGCTAAGTAGCGACGAAGTGGTTTTCATGATGTCGACTGCTGGGCGAATGCCTTGTTCGGCAACTTTACGCGATAAAACGATAACCGAATCGAGCTCATGTTGAATCATTTGGACTGCTGGGTCAGACAAATCGTCCGCTGGCACATAGATGGTTTGGACGGCAGTAATCGAACCGTTCTCGTTTGAAGCTAATCTGTCCTGCAAGCCTTTAACATCGGAGAAAATAGTTGGCTGATATCCGCCTTCAGCTGGTATTTGTTTCAATATGGTTGAGAGTTCATTATGGGCTTGAACAAACCTGTAGGCGTTGTCAGCAAAGAAGAGGATATCCTTTTTTTCTTCGTCACGAAAATATTCCGCCAGAGCGACCGCACTAATAGCTACCAAAGTACGTTGCACAGGGTTTTCATTCATTTGTCCAAAAAGCATGCATGTATTTTGCAGGAGGTTACGTTCTTCGAGAGTTTCATACAGTTCGTGACCTTCACGAATTCGTTCACCAATGCCTGCAAAGAAGGCTAAACCGCTGCCACTTTTCGTTGTGTTGTTGATAAGCTCCATGGTAAGAACTGTCTTTCCAACACCAGCACCGCCAACAATGCCTATTTTTCTGCCTTTCACAAACGGCGTGAAGAAGTCGATAACTTTTATGCCGGTCTCAAGTAGCTCAGGCTTCTGTGGTTTAAGGTTGCCTTTCTGTGGTTCTTGATAGTAAATATTTCTGTATTTTACGTCTTTTGACATCGGTTTCTTGTCGTCCATTGGCTTACCCATAGGATCGAGGATGCGACCTATCACCTCTGGGCCGGTTGGTACTTCAATGCCTTTGCCTGTAGCCTCTACTTCGTCACCCCGGACCATAGAGTTAGACGAATACAGATTTAGGCAAACAGCAGTCATGTCGTCACTGAAGGAATGTACTAATAATTCTGATCCTTCGGAGTCCCCTACTTTTAGCACTTCACCTATTTCGGGTACGTCGTCCTCGAATTCGACGCGCACTACCATTTCATTCATGGCTACTATAGAACCTTTCATATGCTAGCTCCTTTTATGCCTATCATTACCTCGCGGAGACGCTCGTCAGCAACAGATCGCTTAGCCCTATGAAAATCCATTTGTAACTCGCCAAACGATTCTTTCGATCGATCGTTGGCTACAGACATAGCCCTGAAGCGCGATGCGTATTGTGCCAGTTTGGATTCCAAAATAATCTGGGACGTCATAATCGCAAGCATGGAACGTTCAATATGGTCTATAACCGCAAAAGTGCTTGGTTCAAATATGTATGTGCTCTCGGAAATAGTGTCCTTAACGTTTGCCTCAAGACTCGTAAGTGTTTGCCTTTCTACCTGAGAGGCTCCTTTAGCTTGGACGGCTGTTTGCATAGACATTTTTTTCACGTCCTGAACCATCAACGAAACGTATTGTTGGTAGAACGCCGTGGTAACTCGATACTTCTGGATCTGCGCAATAATTGGTGCAACGTTAATGTTTTCGTCTTTGGAGGGAAGTTTAAAGTACCTTTTGATCGAAATGCCGCGTTGAGCTAACTGAACCGCGCCGTGATGACCGATAACGATGATGTCATTTTTCTTGTGATCATAGTGTTCCAACATGTATTTAATAAGTTTTTGGTCAATATCACCGCTAAAGCCACCTTCGGCGGTAATGACAACGAAAAGTTCTTTATCGATGATTTCGTCTTTTGACGTCTGACGACCAAAATGAAAAATAGCGTCTACACGTAGCTGTGTGTATATATTCCAAAGCTCATCGAAAAACTGCTGCGACTGAAGCACTTGGTTTTTGATTTGCGAAATCTTCATACTTGCCAGACCCTCAAAAATACCCGTTAGTTTAACAATGGTCGTTGTTTGGTTTAGCTCAGTTAGTATTTCTGCTGGTACTTTCATATTATTTCTTAATCTCAATTAAACTAGCTTTTAGCAGTTTGCTTTTCGCTGTCTCAAATTCTTTGTCGTTAGTGACTTTTTCGCTATATTCGTTTGCAAGTTTTTTCATGCCAACTATATCTATGACCATTCCCTGTTCGCTTTCTAAGATAATGGTCAACATAAGCTGTTGGGCCATTACGTTAAACCGTTCGCCAGGCTTCTGAGTAAACAGCTCTACCACTTTTTTTCCGAGCTCGATATCTCTTTTTGCTTCGACAGCGAGTTCAGAACCAAAATGCGAGAACTCTCGTGCGGTATGATATTTAGCCATCAACTTTAATAGCCTGGAATTAAGGCTCTTTTGGCGATCATTATGCCCAATACCTCCAACACGAGAAACCGAAAGTCCCGTACTAATAGGTGGGCGAACACCTTCATGGAACATGTCCATATCCATTATGAGTTGGCCGTCAGTAATTGACATGATGTTCGTAGGTAGATACGCGGTGATGTCACCAGCAGGAACGTGGACGATTGGTAAAGCTGTTAGCGTTTTACCACTGGATTTTATCCGACCAGCTCTTTCAAGAAGAGACGAGTGAGCATAAAACATATCACCCGGATAAGACTCACGACCTGGGCTCACTCCAGCAAGAAGCGATATTTCCCTGTAAGCAAAAGCGTGGTTTGTTAAATCATCGTAAATCACAATTACGTCGCGATCTTTGTCCTGCCATAAGTATTCGCCCATCGCACATGCAACGTAAGGCGCAAGGTAAGACAAAGATAGAGACTCAAATAAATTAGATACTACGACTATCGTATTAGTCATAGCGTCGTTAGAATTGAGCATATTCAACAGGTCGTCCACGTCAGAACGACGCTTAGCGATCATACAGTAGATAACTATTCGTTCAGTGTTTTTTTGGTTGATGGTTAATTGGGTCAGGAGTGTGCTTTTCCCAGATTTGTTCTCGCCGATAAACGCCAACCGTTGACCAAGAAGAAGCGGAAAGAGTGAGTCAATTAGTATGGTGCCTGTCTCCAGCTGGTCAGTAAGCTTTTGACGCCCGATGAGTTTCGGAGCTGAATTAAACACCGGCCAAACTTTGTCTGGAGTAATAGGGCCTTTACCATCAATTGGTTTTCCATTAACTGTTACAACTCTGCCGATAAATTCCTCGCCAACTTTAGCTACAAGCTTGTCATGAAGCATCACCGCAGCTATTCCTGTCTTTAGAGTTTTATTGCCAAGGTGAAGTATTGTTACATGGTCCTTGGTTACTTCCCTGACAACCCCTTTGCTGCCGTCCGTAAATAAGACCAAAGCATTTATGTTTATAGGGTGGAGTCCCCTGACTTTAAGCAAGTACTTCTCAACAGCTATAACTTCGCCTACAGGGTTGCCTTTTTCGACAAGGTGATGAAAGTGTTTTTGCGACGAACTCACGCTGACACTCCTTTTGCTGGTTCAGATTTTTCTTGAACGTTCGCAACCATTTTCCGTAAATGTTTTGTGAAAATTGGTATGCCTTGCAGTAACTCTTTGCGCAGTGAAAAATCATAACGGTGCGAAGCTGTATGGACTATGCAACCAGCAGCTATGCTTGGTTGAACACTTGTCCTAATAAGGACTATTTTGTTTGAATTATCTCTTAGCCATTTAGCCAACTTAAACACGATTTCGTTACTGGGGTCGCTGGAGAAAGTAAACCTTACTACTGGAGCTTTACTCTTTAGGATTTCTAGCCATTTTCCGAGGCTTTTAAGATTCTCGGTGCTCACCTTAATATCGTTCTCTTTCACTAGCTCTGCAAGCGCAGAAGACACTTCAGGAAAATCTTGAAAATCAACACCTTCTTTGGCACGGATAGAATTCTGGATACCTTTGTCGAGTACATCCTCAAGGTTTTTAAGAACACTTATTACTTGTGCTTTGGTCGCAACCGATACTGGGAGTTTATAGTCCACCGTTTGCTCCTTTAGTTGCCACTTGCGATATCTTCCATGATCGCTTGTTTATTATCTTCGAGGTGCTGGTAGATATATTCCATTTGGTCGCTAAGATCTAGTTCGCCGCTAATTGCTTCAAAAATATAGTGATTAACTACTTGTCCCATGTTCTCTTCGAATTTTTCAAGGAGTTTCTTCTTCTCTTTGTCAAGTTCTTCATGAAGTTTAGTTGCTAATTCACCTCTTTGCTGTTCGACCGTTTCTTGGGTCTTTTGCAAAGCTTCAACTGCGAGATCTTTGGCATTTTTTATAGACTTTTCGTATTTAGAGAACTCGTCTTTTAGAACCTTTTTTATTTCGCCTTGCATGTATTCATTGAGGTCAGACGCCGTAAGCTGCAAATCTTGCTGTAAGAACATTGCGTTGTCGTTGATAATTTTTTCGAAATGAAGACGTCCGCGGTTACGAAGTTCTTCGCGAAATTCGTCGTTAAAAATACGCTCTACATCTTCCTCGGCGGCATTAATGTGGTCTTCGCTTTGACCCGCGTGTTTGCTGACCCGTCCCCCTTGCAACACCATGGTCAACCACACGAATGCACTCGTGGCTGCAAGCAAACTAATTATGACAAAAACCAACCAGAGTATATTCACTCAACCCACCTCTTAGACTTTCAGTGTTAAGTATATAGCAAAAAATCCACTTAAAAAAATCACCCCAGAAATCAGCACCACTTGAAATAGCCCGCGCATTACAGGTTGCTTCGCTAACGGATTTCGACCTATGGCTGAAAAGGCACTTCGTATTCCGGTGTATAGCATGCTTCCACCAAGCCCAGCTGTTACGAGTAAGACTGCTATGGCTGCGTAAACCCTCAGCGGTGGTAAAGGTTTCCCAGCTATTAATTCACTCAGGTTCATAATAAATTCTGGTGCCGATTGTGAAAGGCCTGGGTTCTTCTTGACGTCTAAATCTGCTAACACCCGCCCAATGACCACTTCATGTTTGGATCCGTCTGCAGCTGTAACTGCTGTTGACCCTAGGATTTGCTCTGAATTTGTTGTGTCGAAATCCTGGAGCGCTTTACCGATAATTAACTGCTGTGAAGTTGCAGCTTTCATACCTATGCCAGCAATAGAGGAGGCTGTAATGTAATCTCCAGCTTTTACGTCGCCACTTATAGTACTGACAAGGATTTCGAAACGCCCTGTAGTAGCAACGTAGACACCGGCGGTGTCAGAAGTTAGCGTAACTGCAGATTCGTCAGACCTGACTACAACTCCAAAAAGCTTACTTATATTTTCTAGGCTGGCGGCGTCTACTTGAGTGTCGTCCTCTTCGTTTCTAGAAACTAAAGAACCTCTTATTAGTTTATCTGTGGTTCCATATCCTTGTGTAAAATCCTGCGCATTTACTGTTAACACGACAAAAAACACAGCAGTAAGGCTTAGCAGCGTAGTAATTCCCAGTGTTTTTATATTCATGAAAGAAACCATAAGCTTGTATGACTCCTAGACAGTATAACTCCTTTGAATGTCATTCAAAACAAGTTTTTAAAGATTGTAAAGATTACTTTTACAGTTTCTGAGACTGTTATATACCAGCCATTTGGTTTGAACCACCAAGTTGAAGCCCAATTGTCATCTTCAACGGGGAAGTTAATAATTAAAACATCTGAACCAAGTTTGTCACGAAACTCCAGATATGCTCGCCTTTGATGGTATGGTGACGAAACTAGAATAATACTCTCGTACTGCTTCTTTTGAACTATTTCTTCGCTTTTGATCGCATTTTGAGCAGTGTTCTGTGCTTCTTCTTCTATGTGAATCATGTGCTCGGGTATGCCTGTTAGTTCGGCGAACTCGCGCATAATTGCCGCGTTCGAAGGACTAAGTGGATCTAGTGCTGCGCCAGAAAACACTAATTGGTCTGCCCAACCCCCCTCGTATAGCTCAACTGCTTGCTGAGCTCTGGCTGTAGTATTGCCACCACTTATCGCTATTATGGCATCGACTTTTTGTAGTTCATCCCGCGGTGCAAGATAATTGGTCAATAGCACCCCTAGGACTACCACTCCGAATCCTACCAAAATGTACTTAGCTATAAACATATCGGCTCAATTCTGCCGTAGACTTTTGACTACGTCAACTATCGTCTTGCCGGCTTTTTCTATTTCGCTGACATTTGTGTCACGACCAAGCGATATCCTCAAAGACGAACTTGCCTTTTGGTCGCTTTGGCCTAGAGCTTTTAGTACATACGATGGTTCGTTGTTGGAGGCCTCACAAGCAGCGCCTGTGGCAACCATAACACCTCTTTCGTCCAGCTCCATAACTAACCTTTCGCCGTTAATGCCTGGAAAACTTATATTGAGATTATTCGGAAGGCGCTTCTTCATTGTGCCAGCCACTTGCACTCCTTCAAGAGAATCAACTAGTGTTTTCATCAGCTTATTGCGTAGTTCGCCAAGTCTTTTAACTTCACTATGCCTGTCAGCTTGAACTAGTTCTATTGCTTTGGCGAAACCTATAATGCCTGCGACATTTTCTGTGCCACCACGAAGAGATTTTTCCTGACCGCCACCATAAATTAGCGGTTCAAGCTTTGTGCCACCTCTTACGTATAAGCAGCCCATTTGTTTTGGTCCGTAAATTTTGGCTCCGCTGAGTGTCATTAAATCTACACCGAGTTTTGAAACGTGCATATCTAGGTAGTTTGTCGCTTGCACCGCGTCAGTATGAAGATATAGCGGTTGTCTCACACCCCTTAGCTTTCTGTCGTGGCGAACATCTTTTATTAGTTTAGACACGTCCGATAGCGACTGTATCGTTCCTATCTCGTTGTTGGCATAAATAATGCTCACCAAAGCCGTTTGATCGTCTACATGCTCTGCTAGTTTAGACAAGGTCAACCTGCCCTTCGAGTCTACAGGTGCAACTTTACATTCGTACTTGGTTGAGGGCAGAAGGACAGCTTCGTGTTCAATAGCGGAAACAACTACGTTTGCCGATGGAAACTTCTCCATCACCCCACGAATAGCAAGATTATTAGATTCTGTAGCTCCAGCAGTAAAAATGATTTCAGCGGGCTTCGCGCCAAGCCAATGAGCAACCGTTTTTCTAGCATCGTTGATATCCTTTTTAACTTGTTGGGCTAACAAGTAGGTGCTAGATGGATTGTAGAATTGCTCGCTGAGGTATTTGTTCATCACCTCTTTGACGCTGTCGTGCATCGGTGTAGCTGCTGCGTAATCTAAATAGATTGTCATGAGGTTATCTTACTACGAAGCTTGGGGCGGAGCGTAAATATATTTTTGAATAAGTTCATAATATAAATTCACAGCTTTTACCAAATTACGCGATTCAGCGAGCGTAGTATAGCGATACGGAAGACCGTCTTGAGCCTTTATTATTCTGTCCCCACGTATTTCGTAACGAGTGGTTAAGGTAGTGGTTTTTCCGGTACTAGAATCTACGGTAGATTCGTACCAAATCCAGGTGTGGTCATCTAGGCAGAAAAATTCACGTCTGTGGTCTTTTGGTACTGGACCAAACAGAGTGCCACCAATCTTCGACTCCATTCTTATTAGATCTTTCTCGGATAACGTTGGATTTGGAGAGAATGGAATGATTTTACTAATGGCTTTTCTTAGAATAGACATGCTCGTTAAGCCACCTTCCCCAGCTCATGGACTCTTTGGGCTCTGATGATTGCAATCTCGCCACCAATAGTGTGAATCTCAGCGGCACATTCTGCTTCATCTGGTAGCGGTTCGCTTTCAAGATGTATATCACCTATTTTCCTGATGTCATGCGCAAGCGGACCTTGCTCTTGTTCTGGGCCGGGTTGTGAAATTTGGGAATCGTCTAGATTTAGCATGCGCACCTCCTTTTGATTAGATACTGAATAATTTTTCTGCGTTATTGGTCGTTGCTTTGGCTAATTCTTCGAAGGATTCCCCTCTTAGCTCACTCAAAAATTTTGCTATTTCGAGTATGCGCCTTGGCTCATTTATTGTGCCACGAAACGGCGCTGGTGTCAAGAACGGCGCATCTGTTTCTAATACTAGCGAATCTTGTGGAATAGACTTAGCTACTTCTAGTTGCTCTGGGTTTTTAGTGAATGTCATTATACCGTTTAACCCCACAAGCAAGCCTCTCGAGAGTGTCGCAGCTAATTCGGCCTGTCCAGCTGTGAAACTATGGACTACACCTTGAATGTCTTGGTACTGGTCGAAAATCGACCAAAAATCTTCGAACGCGTCCCGCACATGGAAAATCATAGGCAAACCATGCTCGCTCGCCAACGACATTTGAAAATGTAGTGCCGATGCTTGGTCTTTTTTATCAGAATGACTGTAGTAATAATCCAACCCACATTCGCCAATAGCTGCCACGTCTTTGTTTACTAGCTTTGTTAGCTTGTTGTAAGTCTTTTGCCCGAGTTTGGCGTCATGTGGATGCAAACCTACTGAAGCCCAAACATTTTCTCTTGAGCTTGCGAAATCAATGGCAACTTTACTGTCCGTTTCGTCTGTACCAACAACTATTAATTTAGTTACACCAGTGGTTGAGGCCGCTGCTACAACAGCTCCAGCGTCTAGCTCATAATCGCCTGAGTGAACGTGGCAATGAGTATCGACAAGCATTACTTGTCTATGCGAGGAAAAAGCACGCCCTTGAAGTTACGAACGACCCCTTCGCTAAAAATTTTATTTATTGCCGCAGATGAATTTGGAAGAAATGGTTCCAAGAGTTTTGCGATTTGCAAAAGGTTTGCTACTCCGTAAGCTAATACGTCTCGAAGGTGTCCGGTTTCAGATTCTTTAGCTATTTTCCACGGTTTTTCAGTATCTATGTATTGGTTTAGCCCGTGCACTTGGCGCCAAACGAACTCTAGAGCTTTATCGAAGCGCATGTCTTCCATCGCGTCATGGTAAGGACCCTCGTCATGCTGGTCGCCAGCTACGTCGCCAATTACTCCTTCTTGATATTTCATAATCATGCTAGACAGTCGTTGCACTAGATTACCGAGGTCGTTGCCAAGTTCGTTGTTGTATGCGTTTTCAAACTTGTCCCAACTGAAATCACCGTCATTGTAACTAGGAATATGACGAAGTAAATAATACCGTGCTGCATCTGAGCCATAGGTGTCTACAATCTCCGAAGGCGCAATAACGTTACCAACAGATTTGCTCATAACCTCACCGTTCATAGTGATAAAACCATGCACATACAAGGTTTTTGGCAGAGGAAGGTCTAGTGCTAATAAAATCGCAGGCCAAATTGCAGCATGAAATCTGATAATGTCTTTGCCTATAATCTGAACATCTGCTGGCCAATATTTTTTCATATTTTCGCCGTCGGGGTACCCAAGAACAGTAATGTAGTTCATTAGAGCCTCGAACCAAACGTACATTGTTTGGGTGTCGTCACCAGGCACGTCTATTCCCCAGTAAATTTTTTCTTTGGGTCGCGAGATGGAAATATCCTCTAAACCTGTTTCCAGGAGAGACAGAATTTCGTTTCTTTTTGTGGCCGGAACAACGCGAAATTCTTCGCTATCTATAGCCGATTTAATTTTATCTGTGAATTCGCTGAGTTTAAAAAAGTAGTTTTTTTCTTCGAGTTTTTGTAGGCGAGCAAAACGGTCGGGGTCGGTTTTCTTTATTGCCTTCGCCTCTTCGTCGGTGAGGAAAGTCTCTTCCTTTTGGTCGTACATGCCTACATAAAGATTTTGGTAAATGTACGGTTCGAGCTTTTTCCATATTTTTTGGGCGGCTTCTTTGTGTGAGCTGTCTGTGGTACGGATGAATAGATCGTATTGAACATCTAGCGCTTTGCATAGGGCTTTGAACCTACCTGACATTTGCTCTGTGAAATCCTCGATTTTGATTCCCTGTTCACGAGCTTTTTCCATGACTTTACCGCCATGCTCATCTGTGCCCGTAGAAAAAAGCACATCCTTTCCTTGAGCTCGGTTATAACGCGCCAAAACATCAGCTTGAACAAATTCCATAGCATGTCCTATGTGCGGTTCGCCGTTTACGTATGGGATCGATGTGGTTGTATAAAACTTACCTGCCAATTGACCAACTCCTGAGATTACAAGTACTTACTGAATGACGTGGTGTCGTGGGTTCTGTGTACTTGGTTTTTGAAAACTATTGCCATTTCCACTGGTGTTAATTGTATCACGTGTTGTTGGTGGCTTCGGAGCTACATTACTAATACTCGGTGTTTGCAAATTGGGAGTTCGTTCAGACTCTACATTTGCCGACTTAGCGCCGACCATGTCTATATTTTCTACTTCACCACCTGAATCTTCGTCGTGCATGACTAAAGAATCTTTGCTTGGCTTATATCTGCTTCTCGAACGTCTTTTCCTTAAAAAGAAGAATACCGCGACACCAATAACTAGGAGTATTGTTTCGATTATTAGTACAACGTAACTCGTAGTTGAGCTTGTTGACGCGACTTCTGTTGTTAACACCTGACCGTCGCTGTAGCCATATTTCACTTCTTCGCTCCCGAAAGCTGCTCCGCCATAACGTAGGAGATTGGACCTGGTGATTTGCATTGGAGCAAGTGAACCGAGCATACGGATCTGCCCGTCAAGCTCAATCGCATTACCGTCAGTGATAACTCCTGGTGGCATTTCAACATTTATCCTCATAACTGAAACTCCTGGAAAAATAACTGTTTTCACTGCGCTAAGTACCGGAGTTGCTTCCGGAATTTTGAAAGCATCAGGACTGTATGTAACGTCAATAAACTTCATGTCTATCGGTGGTAAATGATCGGACACACCCCAAAGAGCCAACCCAACATGCATAACGTCACTGCTGCCGTAATAATCGCCGTGAGTGGCGAGCGCAGGATCCACCGTTACCCAACCCGTGTCGGGTATGTAAGCCTCGACCCACGTATGATTTAGCGCATTGCCGAGAATAAATTGACCGTCGCTGATTAGTTTTCCAAGCACTGCTCTTGCTGGCACACCATTGGCTCGCAGTTCGCCTATTAGCATGTCGGCATATTTACTTGCGGAATCTATGTTTGTGCCAATCAAATCTTGATTATTTTCAAGCTTCAAATCTGTGCGAGCCTGAGCTAGAACGGCGTCATAAATCGTTTGAACAATTTCGGATACAGGAGAAACTGGGTTTACGCTTACATCCACTCTTCCGCCAAACCATTTGTCTGTTTGAGAGGTGTATAAGTCCTTTAATGACTGACTAATGTCGTTAACATTTTTCTTTGAATCCAAGTCATAACTTAAATTTTTCACACTTACAACTGCGCTTGCAGTAACGTTTATAGATTTCTTAGGGCCAAGGCGATACTGCGCCAAAATATTTCCGTCTTGATCAAGACGTACGTTGCTCGGCTTTGGTTCCAGAGAACTTAGAATTACTTGCTGTTGGTTTGTGTCGGGCGGTAAGGTGAGTTCAACTGTTTTCCACCACCAACCGTTGTTTTTCAGTTCAGAGGAGAAGTCGACAAGTGCAGTTGTGGCACTTTCGAAGATTAGTGTTACGGCGTCAGCAACCGACCCAGTTTTGTTTTCATATGTAAAAATCTGTTCGCCTATTGAAATGTCAGTTTTTGTGGGTGCTGGTAGCGCCACAGCTAGCCCAATTGACAGGTCAGCTGAAACTACTGTCTTTTGACTGGCTATAGTTAGACCTATGTCACGCATGGTAGGTACTTGAATGGCCTTGGATTTACCCAGTTCAGTTAGCATTTGTGATTTATAGTCTAGGGTCAGCTTCCAGGTTTTACCCTTACCGGTTAAGTCTGGGAGTTTTATTTCTATAAAACTACCATTTTCGCTAATTGTCACAGCGGCATTTTTATTGTTGGCTCTAGCGGAAATAGAACTGACTTCGCTCCCTGCAACTGGAATTTTCAACGAAGCCGGGGTCTTGGCTGCGGTGGAGTTGCTGGCGTTGATCACATGACTTACGGTGCCCACGCCGTCGCTGGTAACTCTGTAGATACTGTCGATGGAATAACTAGTATCAGAGGCGGCTAGTGACCGTCCAAAAACAGCTAGTGTGATTAATATAGCCAATGCGCTAAACGCTAATAGTCTTTTCATCGTCTAGTCAATGATTTTAACACAACACGCTTACGCTATTCATAGCTTTATGTATGCCAAGAACCTTCCTGTCTTATTTTCTTTTCGTGCAGAGAAGAAACGATCGGTATTTTCGTAAGTACAGATGCCTAAGTCGTCAATTTGCTCAACACCGAAAGAATGAAGTTCATCGACATTGGCTGACACTAGGTCGAGCAAGTATTTATCACTTTTGCTCTTCTTTTTGAATTTTTCATCAAATTTCTCTGCAACTTCTGCGCCGACTTCGTAGCATTCACCGCATATGCTTGGACCGATTGACACCATTATTTCTTTTGGGTTAGCACCATGTGACACCATTTTCTTTAACACTTTTGTAGTTATCCTATCCGCACTGCCCTTCCAGCCAGCATGTGAAACACCAATCACTCCAGCTTTTTTGTCTACAAGTAGAATTGGTAAACAATCAGCCACAGGTATGGCTAATGTGTGGCCAGCTAAATTTGTAACCACGCCATCTGCGCCGTATAGGGTCTGGTGTCCCGTGACCTGATTTACCCTGGCAACTTTGCTGTTACTTTCTAGGTATAGAAACGTGCAGTTTTTAAATACTGACTCGCTTTCACTAAATATACGCGCGAAATTCTCAGAAACATTACTAATGTTATCGGGCACAAGTGGAGAAATCTTAGTATTTAGTGAACTTAGCGGAGCTGGGCTTACACCTCCGGTTCGCTCTGTAAAACCGTGAGCTATTCCAGCTTTAGCTAGTAGCGGGGAATGCAAAGTTGTTATTTTCATAATTAATTATATAATTTATTATATAATTTGTACCATTGTTCTATACTCAGTTCTTGGGCTCTAGAGTTCTCTTTAAGACCGCTGCCCAGAACCATTTTACGTACTTCGTCTTTAGGCATTCCTAAGCCGCCAGACAAGGAGTTGATGAGCTTTTTTCGCCTTTCTCCAAAGCCACTTTTTACCATACCAAAAAACTTTGAGTCTTTTACCTGGTATAGCGGCTCACCTCTGGGTTTTAGCTTAATTATCTGCGAATCTACCTTTGGTGCTGGTTCAAATAATTGTGCAGGAACTAACTCTTTTAACTCAACTTCGGCATAAAACTGTGCGCTAACACTAAGCGTCGACATACTGCCCGGCTCGGCTGCGATTCGCTCGGCTACTTCTTTTTGTACTAGTAAAGCTATCAGTGTTGGTTTGTTATCGAATTCAAGCAGTTTTCTAAGTAGTTTCGACGTTAAATAGTACGGAATATTAGCCACTACTTTATAGCTAGGTTTCATCGTAGTTAAATCAAACTGTAAGATGTCGCCTTCAATCAGTTTGAAACTGTCCGATTCGTAGGCCTTCGCAAGGTCTTCCACCAAGCGCTTGTCGTACTCAACTGCAGTGACAAAGGCACCTCGGTCTAGCAAAAGATCTGTTAGAGCTCCGAGCCCTGGTCCGACTTCTAAAACTTCGTCGCCTTTTTTTACCTCACCTGCGCTACACATCGCTTCCAACGAAGCATTATCAACCAACCAATGCTGCCCGAGGTTTTTGTCGGCGTTCATTTTATATATCTAGAACCTTGAGTCCAACGGCTTCATTGTGAATTCGAGACAAAGGTTTAGAGAAAGTTCTTATATATATTTCACAGGTTGCTGCTGTCTGTGCTTCCTTCAGGTGGCCACCGTAACAATGATAATTGCTGTCTGCAACAGTAATATGCAAGTGCGGAGCTGGCTTTTCGCCAACTAATGCAATATTGCCAGTTATGTTAGTAATTTCCAGTAATTCGTCGTGGCGTTCGTATTCGTAGGCACGTTGTTCTAGGTCGTAAAACGCAAGTTCAGCCCACATTGCACCCCCGATGCCGCTAACAACACCCGAGAGTATCTTTTTGTCTATACAAAACTGCGTTAGTGTACTAACAATGAGCTCGCCCTTTTCTAGACGTAACATAAAACCGTCATCTACATTCGTAAACACCATGTCAACGAGTATAAGGTATCAAGTATTTAGTATCCAGTGTTAACAATCTGTGTTTTACCACCAGTAGTTATTCTGCCAGAAATCAAAAGCTTGTTCCCAAGAACCATAACGCACCTTCGCGTAATTGTCGCACCACCTAAGCTGAGTGACCGGATTGGTCATGTAGTCGTCGCCTGCATCTGCCATTTTAGTAGCCGGCAAAGCTTGGCAAAGCCCATATGCGCCTGAACCGAGCGTGTTCCAAACTGTTGGGTTCCAAGTACTTTCATGGAAAATAATCGAGTCAACATACGGCCAGTCAGATTGTGGAATTCCTGCACCACGCATCCATTCTAGTTTGTCTCCAGAAATGTCAACAGCCTGTGCACCAATAATAACAACTTCATTTTCTGGCTTGGTAAGAACCACTTCTTGCAACTTCACTCTGCCGGACTCTACGCCGTCGCGGAGGGTGATTTCGTAGGTGTTTAAGGAACTGCCCAGTACTCCTGGAGTCTTCACTCTTTCACTACCGATAGGTGCATTGGGGTCATTTATTACCTCGCGTCCGTAAGCTATTGTCTCTTCCTGAGCGATAATCTTTGTTCCTACCCTAGCTACAGTTACACGCATACCGTTTGTTATCGACGACCCTAGTCCTGGTTCAATTACTTCTGATTCGCCCAAAACAACACCTTTTTCGTCAAGAAAATCTCCAACACTTAGGGCTTGTGTCCTAACTTTGGCAACTGTGCCATACAAAATAAGATCTATCTGAGCCGCACGATCAACTATCAACTCCATGCCTACAATCCCACTTAGAAAATCTTCGACTCGAACGAACTTGAACTCGTCCTCAGGATAAACCTTAAGACCAGCTACTTCGGCAATTGCCTCTGGGCTTCGATAAGCCGTAGAAATAGTATTCCGAATATCGCCATCAATTACGGTGATAATTCTCGACCTGTAAATGTTAATACTAAATGCGCTGCCTGAAACTTCTTCGTCAAGCCCTGGTTCGACTAAGTCGTTGTCGCTAACAGTAAAATCGGCACGTGCTAATACTTCGGAAACGATTCCAGCTTCGGTAACAAAGCTCTTTTCCGATTGGCCATCGTGAACAGTAACGATTGTTTTGTCCTGAGCGCTCGTTGGGTTCGCCATTAACACGACCATCACTGCAGCCAACGCTACTCCGATAAGTGTGAGCTGCCTACCCTTTACTTGCCCATGGATTGTAAGTAATTTCAAAACTAGAAGTTCTCTTAGGTTGTGGTGTGTTGAACTTTAGACTGTAGTTTTGTTTTGTATGCTCAAGAACTATACAAAAAGCAGTGGTGTTTAGCAACTTTCTTTGTCCACATTGTGGATTATTTTTTACGTGCACTCAGGGCACGAACAACTACTGGGTGAAGGTTTTGGGGTAGTTCGCTTATCTCAAACCACTTCGCTTGGATTATCTCGGGGTGGTTTATGGTAAATTCTACTGCTTTTTGTATATTTATTTCGAAAATTATTACCGGAAAATTTAGCGATGTTTCTTGCTGATTCGTCTTTAGGATTTGTCTAAATGAAGTAGCGTCTAGATCTAAGCCAAGTTCTTCGTTAAGCTCCCTGCGTAAACCTTGTTTGGGCTCTTCGCCACTTCGTAAGCCACCACCCGGCAAAGTCCACCTTTGGGAGCCAATCCAGTTGCGAAGTAAAAGAACTCTGCCACGGTGCACTATTAAAGCGCGTGTTCGTAATTTACCCCCTAATACTAACCCTAGGAAGGGTCTAAGTATCGTAAATATCATTTTGCCTACACGCTCGTTCACCTAGACTCGTTCCAGAGGTGCAAAGCTCACGTTTAACTTTTTAGTACCGCGCGCACGGAATTTTATCTCTACTGTTTGTCCCGATACATCCTCGACAACACCTACTCCAAAAACGGGATGCCTAACACGATCACCTCTGTGAAGATTTATCTGGGTTTCGTCTACGTTGTAGTCAATCGTTGGCTCGCTACCGATCATCTCTACTTCATCCGGTGCTGAAACCTCAGAGTCGATTTCACTCAAAAAACGGGACGGTACGTTGTGTTGCACCGAGCCGTAAAGCAGCCGGCTATTTGCGTGGAGCATGTGTAGTTCTTCTTTTGCTCTAGTCATGCCAACGTAACAGAGTCTTCTTTCTTCTTCCATTTCCGTTTGCTCGAAAAGAGCCCTTGAATGCGGAAATATGTTTTCTTCCATACCGACCATGAAAACAACAGGAAATTCGAGACCTTTTGCAGCATGCAGCGTCATCAGCGTGACAGCGTCGGCTTTTGCGTCATAGCTGTCGATGTCACTGAGCAAAGCCACCTCTTCAAGGAATCCAGCAATACCGATTTCGTTATATTCCTGAGCTACAGACAGTAGCTCACGAACATTTTCAATTCTAGATTCGCCCTGCATTGTATTGTCGTCAAGATAGTCTAGGTAGTTAATCCTTCGAATTAACATGTCCAGCACGTTTTCTAGCGACGCATCTTGTGAATATTCACGCAGTTTTTCCAGTAATTCAGACAGTTCGGCCAAACCATTCACAGCACGCTTTGTAAGTTTAGGGTGGTCGGTTACCTTGTTTATAGCGTCTGCCAAGCTAAGTCCTTTTGCTTCCTGCCACGAAAAGAAATTCTCTAGCGATTTAGCGCCAATCCCCCTGGTAGGAACATTAACAATACGAAGAAAGCTTGCTCTGTCGTTTGGTTGGTACATTAAACGCAAATAGGCGACGACGTCTTTAATCTCTTTGCGGTCATAAAAACGAACTCCGCCCACTATGCGGTACGGTAGGCCGTACCGCACAAAAGCTTCTTCTAAAATCCTTGATTGGGCATTAGTACGATAAAGCACTGCAAAATCACTATATTTTCTCTTGCCTGCATTTACAGCTAGTTGGACTGTTTGTATTATTCGCTCTCCTTCTTCGCGCTCGCTGCGTGCCGTTAGGATTTGTACCGGTAAACCTGCTTTGGCATCTGTCCAGAGTTCTTTTTTAGAACGGCTTTGGTTTTTAGTAATTATCTGGTGCGCTGCATCTAGTATCGACTGTGTGGAACGGTAGTTTTGTTCGAGCTTTATAACAGTGGTGCTTGAATAATCTTTCTCGAAATTTAAAATATTTCGATAATCTGCCCCGCGCCACGAATAAATTGATTGCCAGTCGTCACCAACTACGCAAATATTCTGTCGGTTTTCAGATAAAATCTGCACTAGTTTGTACTGCGCAGCGTTAGTGTCTTGGTATTCGTCAATCATAATGTGTGAAAAGTGCTTTTGCCATTTGGTACGAACCTCCTCTGAGGCTTCAAGCATCTGGACAGTACAAAGTAGCAAATCGTCGAAGTCCAGAGCGTTGGCGCCTTTGAGAAGTTTTTGATATTCAAAAAAAACATCAGCTGCGATTTTTTGAGTTGGCGTACTGGCGGTTGTTGCATAGTCAGACGGACTGAGCATTTCGTTTTTTGCACTAGATATATGGTTTGCTATAGCTCTTGGAGTGTATTGCTTTGAGTCGATACTCAGACGTTTCATAGCTTCTTTAATTGCCATTGTTTGATCTAGCGTATCAAAAATGACAAAGTTGGTTGGAATCTGGATGTATTCGCCGTCTTGCCGAAGAAGCCGTACGCAAATCGAGTGGAAAGTCCCCATGAACGGCATCCACCCGCGGTTTGGAGCGGACCGCGCAGAACCTGTCATAAGTTCGTACACTCTGTCGCGCATCTCACCTGCTGCTTTGTTGGTAAAAGTCACTGCAAGTATGTTTTCCGGAGCTACGTTCTTTTCACTTATTAAGTAAGCAATGCGGTGAGTTAATGTCTTTGTCTTACCACTCCCAGCACCTGCCAAAATCAAAAGAGGTCCGTCTGTTTGCATGACGGCCTGTTTTTGTTGGTCGTTTAATCCTTCAAAAATATTCACTACACTACAGTTTATCAGTATTTAGCGGTTTATATCAGCTGGATACTACCAGAGAAACCAGGTCAATAATTTCTAGTTCATTTAGTACGTAGATTGTTGCCAGAATAACTGCTAAAACAACAATAAACACTTTAAGCGAACTGTTCTTTCGGTGGTGGTGACTAGTTTTAAGCGGTATGTGGTATTGTTTGGTGTCAAACGTTTTGAGCGCTTCACCTTCTTCTGTGGTTGGTTCGGCTTTGTTAAATTTCGAGCTAGCTATTTGGCTGTTTAATTCGTCTGCGTCTCTGTTGCTGGGCGATTCTTTTTTTATGACTGGTTTTTCCTCCGTTTCGACAAGCTTAGTGGGCTCTAACTTCTTTTCAGGTGGTTTGTTCTTGGCTTCTTCGACGTCTTCAGTTGTCTTCGGCTGTTCTGCCTCGGTTTCTTCGGATTTTTCTTCCGTATTTTGTGTTGCTACTTTTTCGCTTGGCACGGTTCTTACGACGATGTCTGTCATGGTGGTTTTGGACTGACTTCTTGGTTTAGCCTTGTTTTCTTTTTTTACAGATTCGCTGAGTGGCTTTAGAACTACGTTAGAGGTGTGAGTTATCTGGCTTTTTTCCTCTTTTGGTGGAGCCTTGTTATTCTTACTTTTGTTTTTAGAAACGTATGAGTGTTTTTGGTTTACAGCAATAGCTGTACCATCTTCCTCGCCTCCGTGTTCGTCTGTTACTTCCTGGGGTGTTTTTTCCTTATCTTCTGTTTTCGCTTTTTTATTGGTAAGTTTCCTTTTTGGCTTCGGTTTTTCAATATCTACCATGTGGGCGTCGATAGCCGCTGAAAGCTCGTCGATAGACATGTCGTTTTGGGTCTCTTGTGGTGTTTTTGTAGTTGTCATTAGCTTTAATTCTCTTCTGGTTGATGCGCTGAGTTAACGATACTTGCGAATTGTTTGTAGTTCAGGCTGACGCCACCCACTAGCAAGCCGTCTACGCCCTCAATATTCATGTAGCCCATTGCGTTATCTGAATCTACGCTTCCGCCATAGAGCACTCTTAGGCCTTCCTCGGCTTTTGAGCCATAAAGTTCTCGTACGTTATGGCGTATCGAGTCTACAGCTTCTTTAACTTGATCCGGTTTTGCAAAATCTCCAGTGCCAATAGCCCAAACCGGCTCGTAGGCTATCGCTAGTTGTTGAACTTCTTTTGCAGTTAGATTGCGTAGATCGGCAACCACTTGGTCGTGTAATACTTGTGTTGTCTCGCCACCGGAACGATCGGCTGACGTTTCTCCAACACATAAGATAGGTTTGATCTTGTTGCGCACAAGTGCTGCAAGTTTCTTGCCTATTTCGTCGTCTGTCTCGCCAAAAACATGTCGTCTTTCTGAATGTCCTACTATGCAGTAATCCGCTAAGTCACGGAGCATGGCTGCTGAAACTTGGCCGGTATATGCACCTTCGTCTTCATAAAATGCGTCCTGAGCACCAAGCTTCATCTTGCGTCGATTTACCTGTAACCTGAGTGGCTGTATCGACATAACACTAGGGCAGATAACTACCTCGATGTCTTTATGAGTTTCGATATTTTCTTCAAGTCTGTGAACTAACACACTCGCCTGATGTGTGTTGAGATGCATTTTCCAGTTACCTACGATGAGTTGTTTGCGCATAATCTTAAGTTGCCCACCTTTTTTCTTATGCTTACTATAATAAATTACTGCGCTCACCCTGGCAACATTACTGTTTGTTCATTAGAGCTTGAACGCCGGGAAGTTCTTTGCCTGCCATCAGTTCTAGGCTTGCCCCACCACCTGTCGAAACATGTGTAAACTTATCCACTATTCCCAGCTCCTGCATAAAACCAGCGCTGTCGCCGCCACCCACAATACAATTAAGATTTTCTTCCACAATAAAATTCGCTATATCTTCCGTGCCCTTTTTAAATTTTTCTAGCTCAATCACACCCAGTGGGCCATTCCATACTATTGTTTGGGCTGTTTTCAATTCTTTCTTTATCTCGTTTATTGTGTCTGGGCCAAAATCCATAATAAAATCCGTTTGGGCTACGTCTTCTGTTGAAATGTCGTGCCTCTCAGAATTCTCGTCAAAACTGGTTCCCACTGCTACGTCAAAAACCGGTAGCACGAGGTTAGTTTTACTGAGTTCACAGTGGTCTATTATTTCCCTTGCAGTGTCGGTTTCGCTAGGATCAAACTTGCTAGCACCAACATTATAACCTGCTGCTGCTAGGAAAGTGTTGGCCATGGCACCACCAATAATCATGCTGTCTGAAACCTCCAAAAACCGATCAAGCAGAGCAATCTTGTCAGATATTTTGGCACCACCCACAATAGTTACTAGTGGTTTTTGGGGTTCTTCGATGGCTTCAACAATCGTCGTAACTTCATCTTCAAGCAACAACCCCGCAACCGATGGCAAAAATTGGGTAATGGCTTCTGTGCTTGCGTGCGCTCGGTGCACCACACCAAAGCCATCTTGAACGAAATAATCTGCTCCTTTAGCAAGTTGTTTAGCGAATTCTGCATTGTTGCTTTTTTCTTCCTTGTGGAAACGAAGATTCTCTAGCAGTAACACTTCGCCTGGTTTGAGTTTTTTCGTAGCCTGTTCGGCTTCGTCTCCAATTGTCGCGGGAAGAAAAGCCACTTTTTTACCGAGAAGTTCGCTCAGCCTTTTTGCCACTGGTTCAAGACTAAGGTTTTTGTTTACCTCGCCGCCAGGTCTGCCCAAATGAGAAATGATAACGACTTTGGCGTTTTGGTTTAGCAGATATTGAATAGTCGGTACGTTTTTGTGTATGCGGTAATCGTTTGTCACTTCGCCGTTTTTTAGTGGCACATTATAGTCTGCGCGAACTAAAACAGTTTTCTCTGTAAAATCTACGTCCCGAACGGTTTTTTTGTTGAACATATTAAATACTAGTTTAGCAAAGCGTTCATGGTTTTCGGAAGAGACTTCTTTTAAAACAAATGTTTGGCTTAAATAAATCACCGTGAACGGTGACTATTTCTGGTGATCTCAACGGGAGTATTCTTCGAATTTTGCCTCGTCCAATGCTCGTCCGCCAGCTGGCGGACTGCGCGTGCTCCTAGTCTTCGAACCCAAGGGTTCGCCGCTCCATGGAGCGTACTCAGAAAACAAAACCACCCGAAGACGGGTGGCTTAATTTTCTGGTGAACTACAGCATATCGAATTGGAATCGCCTGAGGCAAGAACTAATTGGCTGGTACTCCATTCTCTCATCTGAGTCAGTGGTAAAAACCCGTGACCTACTACGAACGTAGAGTGGAACTGTCACTACCCCTTATTCCATGGCACAGGTATTTCTAGCACAGAATCCTGCTTAGTTTCAAATGAACTACTAGATTTGAAAGCTTGTCTAGCTGCCTCTGTAATGATACTTTCTTTTACCTCAGGTGTTATCTCTTGTCTTTGTAAGAAAGCAAGTAGCGTCTTCATCACTACAGCCCTGTGTGTATTGGTGACCTGAAGTTGTTTGCTGATTGAATAGTTTTTTGCACAGAATTTTATTGCATATGCAGGGGCGGCTAAGATTAGTCCCTTTGCAATTACTTTTTCAAGACTCAGTGAGTCAGTATCTATATCTCCAAACGCAATGTAAGCAATAACGCCAGTGGCTGCAATCGACACTAGGACCCCAGTAAGCCAGCGTTTCGCATCAGAGGCATAACTGGATTCTCTTAATCTCCACGTATGTTTATGTTTTTGCTTTAAGGCTTTTGTATTTTTTTCGTCTCCGTTAGCCACTTCATCAAAGAATTTTGAAAGTTCAACAGTAGAAATAGTCGAAGATGCTTCTGTTGCAAGCTTAGAACTTGCCTTAGCTGATCTTGTCGCACCCCTTAGTTCTTTTATCAGGTTGGCAACTTCTTGTTTCTGAGTATCTTGAGAGTTTTTATATTCTCGAATTGCTGTTACAAACCAGGGGTAGACCGTGTTGTATAGAGTTGTGATTGATTCTACGTGACTGTCAAGATGGCTGGTAAGCCATTGTGGGTCTCCTTTATTGTCTCTAACTGCATTGACTACTCTTAGAATTGTTTCGGATTCGTTGCGAAGTGATTCTTGAGCTGGTCTTGGCAACTCATTCCAAAACCCAGGATGCTCTACAATATCTTTTGCTCCTTGTACTATTCTAGTTAGATATTCTTTGGAGTCACCTAAACTGAAGTGTTTATCATCTGGCAACAATACATCTTCTGGACTAACTTCCGATAGTGCTGTAATTTGGTCATCCATATAGCTCGATTATACCATAATCACCTCTGTTACTGATTATGCTTAAATAGGTTGTTACTTATTTCTCAAGTCTATCAAGTAGCTGTTCTGGCTTATATCCAATTATCGAGAAATTGACTAATAGATTGGATACTCCACCAGAAGTGAAATGTGCCATGGAATTATCAACAAATCTGAATATCTTAGAATCCGAATTTTCACTACCCACTACCTTGCCGTAATCAATATAGCAAGCCGTAACTGGAATAGGAGTGAAGACATAATCTTTTATAGGCTTCACTTTATAGAACCAAGTATTTGTTTTATTGGATTTTATTATCTCGATTTCTAATTTGTTGCTTCCCTTCATACGTTTACCCTCAGAACTAAACAAGGCACTCAGTGTTGTGTACTTGTCTTTATTTTTCTGTAAAAACTCGTAGAGGGCTAGGGCATCAGCTATCATAGCCATATTATACTCTCCCACGCATGCGTGTTGTAAATAGACAGCACTACCTAACCTGGTACATCATCTGTCTTTTACGTAAGGTTTTATGATTTCAGATAGAGTTAAGTTGTCTCGTTTAAGAAATACAATGGTGTCAGCATATGTTTTTGAATTCACTACCCTTGCCTTTAATTCTCCGGTACGAATTAGTTTCTTAATTGTCTGAGCGTGCAAGCCAAATTTCCAAGATAGTTCTGAAGCTGTAATGTACTTCTCGTTATCAGAGTCACGGAAGACGTAGCCAGGTAATATCTTCTTTTTGAACGCCGCATGACAGTCAAGACACTTCATACCCCATTTGTCGTACCAGACTTCACCAGTAACGCTTCTCCTGCATAACGAGCATGTTCTACCCTCAGACTTCAAGGCAAAGCCCTTCGGTTCCTTTTTAAGTCGCTCCTGTCTTTGATGCTCCTCTACAGCTCCGTCGAATAACAGTTTATAAACCTCCATTAACCGATGTGCCGACTCACTAGCTTCGGTTCTTGACTTGTACTTTACACCCTGTTTTTCACTTATTTTAATAAATTCGTCTACCTCTTTATCGGTCATACGCATAAAACCACTCCTTTTCGTTTCTTTTATCAGATACAATTGTAGGAGAAACTAGGGCTTTCCTTAACTATTTCGAGAATAACGGGTATTTAGGCGATGAAATCATTACTGGTTGAACAATTTACACCAATAAAAGTCAAAGAATTACAGAGGTTGATAGACTTTTCACTTCCAAACGGCTCCTATGAATTTACTGACGAAAAAGAGTCAAAAAACGTTGTTAGTTGGACGTTAGTTGACTCTAAACGGCTAGTTAAGCTATGTATTTGGGATAAAGATGGTGAATTGACACTCGAACGCTCGTTGTATTTAACTTCTCTAAGCCCAAATTATGGTGGTCAGCGATACTA
>SDBT01000568.1_pt1 | contig 58975 bp, 108 predicted proteins | sample 2277101 | NCBI WGS metagenome assembly SDBT01 (sample SAMN10404973, study PRJNA504765) | marine sediment metagenome | isolation source: marine sediment core GS10_PC15, 103 cmbsf | place: Arctic Ocean: Southern Knipovich Ridge | collected 2010 | reverse complement strand
ACCACGCCGCCACCGCTCCGTCTTTCTGCATCGTGCTCGACTCCAGACTTGTCATGCCGCTATTACCCCGTCGATGCTTGGGGACAACCGCCTCCAACCGAGCCCTGGTTGCAATTTCTCACTTGCCCGATCTGGCTAATTTTCATCCAAAAGCGGCGGGCCGGATTGGCTACCGACCGCAGCGGAACGCCGTTAGCATTTTGGGCACCCGAACATCCGCCTGTTCACGCCCGCCATGACGCTTCCCCGCGTGGGCATCGCCGCCGCTATTTCTTCTCCGGCAACTCGCCGCGTCGAATCGGCAACGTCTTCGGCGCCTCGATCCCAACGCTAACGCGGTTGCCTCTGACTTTCGTTATCGTCACCGTGATGTCGTCGCCGATAACGATGGTTTGCTTGAACTTCCGTGACAAAACAAGCATGGTATCCTCCGTGAGTTTAGGACGGCTCCGTGCCGACCTTTGTTGCCTCGCTTTCCGCACCGGGTCTGGATGGGAGAATCAGTGATTGTTCACTTCGCCTAATTATCCTGCCGTCAGGAAGACGCCCCATTCCAGTTTTCCCAATTGCACTCCACAGCCAGACTGAATGGTCATTTATGCTCTGCATTGCTTTTACATTGGAGTCCCTGGCAAACTCCAACAGCGACAAGTGCTCGTAAGCCTCTTCCGGTAGGTCGATGATGTTAGCCATCTTCCACCGTTCCCTTTCGTTGCGATTCTGCCGCGAAACACTCCAACTCACCAGCGACATACGATGCAGATTCGCCCATCCAGCGGTGGCCGCTATTCCACGGGCGAGGAACTAAGATTGCGTGGCCGCCAGCATTGAAGAATTGATCTACGTTGTCGTCGCCATCATCTATCAGGAAAGAACCTGAATGGGCCAGTGCAGCCTTGGGGCCGCCAAAAAACGTACGGTCTGTGTATCTTGGATACACCTTGTTAATCCAATGTAACTTGCCAGCGCGTTCTGCGTCTTGATGTGGACTGGCAGGCGTGGTCAGTAGGTACACACTGTCCCGCCCGAAGAACTTTTCGACAGCGCCGAGGATGCCCGATCCGTCCTCAGTCGCCTTTAGCCAATGCCACCACGTCCAATTATTTGCTGGCAGCCAAAAGTCAAAACGGGGTAGACCGAGAAGACGGCCCATTTCCCATTCACCCATATTTGCCGGATCGTTCCACGGGTTGTCCCGTAGGTGGCTCTTGAGCATTCCGCCCACGAAGTCCACCAGTACGCCGTCTATATCCAAAAAACATATCATCCGTCCACCGTTCCCTTTCGCTTATTGTCCGCCACGGCAGCCTTCTCGCCGCCGTGCGGCTAGTTGGTCGCCTTTCAGTTCCGCCGATGCCATGCACGTTTCGCACGGATCGGCGAAGTACCGGATTGTGGATTCATCATCCAATTCGACGTGGTCCAGATTTAAGACCGTGGAACACCGCGAACACTCGATAATCATGGCTGCCCTTTCAGCTTCATCGTCAACTCAATCTCTATCGGGTCGTCGGTGTCTTTTAGGCCAAACCATTCCGCTAGAGTCAGGTCGATGATTTCGCCAATCATATCTTCCTGAAACACCGCAACGAGAAACGGATGTTCGCGGTGCGTATGAATGTGGAGCAGGTAAGTCTCCCGGTCCCTCGCATCGCGTGTAAGTGTTGCGTTCACGGTTCCCGCCTTTCGAGGAAGTGGAATGTCGTCTGCCCGTGCTTGTCGCAACGCCACTCGGCTACGCCAGCTTCGATGGCGTCATTCCGGATGATCTGAATTCCGTACACGGCACCAAAGCAACCGGCAGACAGCAACAAGAATCCCACCATAAGACACACCATGAACTTGCTGTACTTTTCCATCACGTCCCTTTCGCTACAGTTGGTCCCCAAACAACAGGTACAGCGTCACCAGAAACGCCGCCAGTACTACGAACGCCCGCCATTTCTTGCCGTCCATGGCTACCCTTTCGTGAGAGTGTCGCTTCCCGGCCGCGTTGACCATGCTCGGCGTCCACTGGAATGGGGTCTGCCGGTTGGCGTTGCTTGCCGTTCTCGCATATTGTACCCGACCTCGGGTAGCTTGTCAAGGGCAGTGCGGAATTATTTTTCCTCCCGGTGACAATCGCATCGGCACGGCGTCTTATTGCCGCTAGCCGTGGAACATTCACGCGGTTTACTTCCTGGATAGGCACAGCAGCACATCGTTTGCTTGACCTCGCCATTGACGATGCGCTTTACTTCGGTCCAGTATTCACGGACGATTCGCCGGGTTGTCATTTTTCCGCACCCCGCAAACCCGCGTAAAACCGCAGCAGCGACTTTCGAGGAACCGTCCAGAATTCGCACGGCCCCGGCTCTAACCTCGCCCCGCGAATGCGGCCATCCTCGCAGTAATCCCGCATATTGCGTCCATCGCGTTTGACTAGTGCCGCCGCTTCCGTGATTGTCAGCCTATCCGTTTTGCTCATTGTGATTCTCCAGTGATGTTACCCAATGTCGGGTATTATAGCATTCTGGGAAATTCTGTCAACCGGGGTTGACGCGATACCCGGCGTCGGGTATTATACGTGTTCACGCTCCGGTTCGCGGGGCACAACTCAAACCGAAAGGACGTATCATGGCAACAATCAGGAAAATTGAGATTTGGACACCAGAGCCGATAGTACAGCAGACGGTGTTTTTGCGGCTCGTTCCGTCACTAACGGACGGGGATATTGTACTCCAGGCGGTTGACGCAAACGGCGAGGGAGTGGACGGCGGAAAACTTCTGAAAATAACAGCCGATGCGATACTGACTATCCCCAATGTGAATGACGATCTGGGGTTTGAGACCGACGTGACGGGTCGCGTTAAAGTGAAGTCGTAGGATAAGCTTCACGCTCCGGGGCGGTGTCTGGATCATGCCAGGCTACCCCAGCCCGCTCCGGAGCACTTATCCGGCAATCCCGGAGAACTGAGGCAAGCCATGACCATCGGCGAAATCATGCGGCAGCGGCGGGAGGCGGCGGGGCTAGCTCAGCTTGAGGTGGCTCGTCGCGGTGGCCCAACGAACGTCTACCAGTCATTTGTTGAGCATGGAAAGCGGGAGAATGTATCGTTGGCACTGTTCATCCGCTGGTGCGGCGCCATCGGGTGCAAGCCGGAGGAAGTGTTCGCCGAGATCGTGGCAGAAAGAAAGGATGGTGCATGATGAAACTGACCTGCCCAATTTGCGGTGGCCCAGCCTCGGCAATCCAGCCGATACGCGGCCGTGGTCGCCAATGGAACGTTGGATGCAACAGCGATGAGCGTCTTGAAAGTGAGGCGTGCGGCCTTGTGCTGTTTGGCGATGAGGGAGAATCCCGCAACGCCCTGGAGGCCAAGTGGCGGAAGATGCGGTCAGCCGAGCCGATCATATCGGTGGAGCCACCGGAATGAACCAACAGCCCACGGGCGAAAGGGAGCGATTATGAACCCAAAATGGAACCGAATCGACACAATGAATGCCGGATTCAATATCGGCGTAATGTTCGGCGTCTGGTTTTGTGCCCACAGTGGCACGCAATTGGAAGGCAAGGCGTTTCTGTTAATCGCCGCAACAACAACCGTCTGGATCATCTGGCGGCTTCGCAACTGCAATTGACCCCCGGTTGACAGCCCGGCGGCGATCGTGTAGTATGTGGGCGGAGCTACTGAAACAATGGATGCAACATCCACAATTACGACGCCGAAACCCCTTGCGTGCTGGGTCTATCTGCATCCATGCAGTAGCTCCACTCAGTACGTGAGGGGTTTTTTCGTCCAGTGGTAACAACATGGAAGAATACCCAAAACGCGAAAAATTCTACGCCATGCGGATCATACGCAAGATGGTGAAGTCCGCCGCGACTGCTGAGATTGGACCGAATGCTTTCGCCCTGATAGCAACAATCGCAAGCACGGAAGATGCGAAGCGGTACACAGGGCCAGTTACCTACTTTAACGATGTCCTGCAATCCATATTGGGTATCCGAAAATGGGAGACACTCGACAGAGCCAGACGGAAGGCCGTCGCCGCTGGTTGGCTCCACTACGTCAAGCCTCCGCAGGGATCGCCGGACGCTCCGATCTACTGGACGCTGATTCCCGACCGCTTCGATCACCTCGACGACAGCCCTAGCGACGACCAAAAGGTATATCCTAAAAACGGTGATAGCCCCCAAGAGGTGTATCCGAATAACGGGGACGCAGGGGGGGATACTAGCGGATACACCCCCGGATACACTCCCGGATACACTGAGGGGGACACTGGGGGGGAACCTTCTATACCTAGCCCTAAGACCCTGTTCCCGGACCCTGTCCCTAAAGAAACCTTGGGCGACAAGTCGCCCGTTGTCGTTTCACCCCCACCTAAGAAGAAAGCAAAATACCCGGAAGCCTTCTTGGAGTTTTGGAAAGCCTTCCCGCCGGCGCGTCGAAAGGCAAAGCCCCAGGTGTTCGGCAAGTGGGAGAAGGCCCTCAAGGTGCTGCTGAAAGACGACGTGTGCCCTCAGCAGTGTGATGCGGAGGCGTTCCTAATCAAGAGGGCAAGAGATTACGCGGAGTCCGACCAGGGCCGTTGTGAGCACGTCCGGGGGCCTGAGCCCTGGCTGAACCAGCAAGCGTGGGAAGATGAACCCGAAGCATGGAAGGACAAAGGTAAAACAAGTGGAAGCCAAAAAACAATGCCTACCGGCCGTGGACAAATCCACCCCGACGACCTCGCGAGGAACTCTTTCTAGTATCGGTGAAGCGGTTGCTGCTGGGAAGTTCCAAGCGTTGACGCGGGAGACGACGCCGGAAGAACAGGCAGCCGCTGACAAGCGGCGGCTTGAACTCCGGGAGCGTGAAACCTTCAGGGAGAAAAAGGGAATCTTTGACGACCTCATGCGAGACGTGGGAGCCAGATACCGCGACTGCCGGATGGAAAACTACCGCATCGACTGTGAGGACCAACAGGCCGTCGTTGACGCCCTCAAAGAATACGCGGCTGATATGCCACGGAACGTCAAGGAAGGCAACGGGTTGCTGTTGTACGGCTCCAGTGGCACGGGAAAGGACCACCTGCTGATTGCGTTGGCGCGTGATGCGATTCGGGACCATGGCATTAAGTTTCATTGGGCCAACGGTATGACAATGTTCGGGAACTTTCGGGACGGCATTAGCGAGGACACTTCCGAAGTTACGACGGTTCGTGAGTATGCTTCCCCGGAAGTCTTGATTTTGTCAGACCCGTTACCACCGATCGGCACGTTATCTCAGTATCAGGCTTCGATGCTCATGCGGATTCTGGACGAACGATACCGGGAGTGCCGGCCAACGTGGGTTACGATAAACGTGGCTGGCAACGCGGACGCGGTAGAGCGAATGGGCACGGCCCTAGTGGACCGGCTCCGTGACGGTGCGGTTGCTTGCCAGTGCGATTGGGCGAGTTTCCGCAAGGCACAGAAAACCATAACCTCCGGGGTGACGTGATGTGCGAGCAACCAGACTACTGTGACGACGAGTACGACGCGATGTTCTTGGACGGCGAGGAAGATGCGGACGGGGAACAACTCTAACCGAAAGGCGTAGCGATGTGCGAAGCAGAAACCAGAATTGCAAGGGCTTTGTCGTTTGCAGATAAATACGGCGACATTAGTGGGGTAGATTACAAGCAATGGGTGATTGACCAAATACTTCGTGAGCTCTTGACGGGCGACGAGTACAAATCGTGGGTGGCTGATTACGACAGCCGCCGTGAAGGTTATCACTGGGACACGGGCATGTCCCCCTAACCGAAAGGCGTAGCGATGAAATATCGATGTGGAAATCATGCACAGTGTGAGGGTAAATCCTGCCCGCACCACGGAGAACATGGATTTATTACGGGGTGTAACGCGAAATGTAATAATTCCGATGGCAAAGGGTATCGCGGAACATGCGAGCCTATAGGCGAGACTGAATCCATGAAACGACGAATCGGAAACTTGTTCGACCAACACGACCTTGTCGTGCTCAAGTCGCACGTAGCAACGCCAGAGCGAGGTATACCACAAATATTCTCCGTAGTATGCGTTGTCGTGTACTTCGGCGATACGATTACCGTGAAGTATCTATGTCGGTCGCTGGGCAATAAAAGCTGGTCGAACATTAGCACGCAACAATCGCTAGACGTGGCGACGTTTAACGATGGTACAATCCCGCTGGAAGAGTCGGCACTGACAGCTTACGTGCCGTCGAAAGTCGAGGCAGGCGATGAGTAACGACACCCAATTTATTGAGCCATACAATGTAGACCATGAGTTAGCCAAGGTCGCCAAACGCCACGGTGACAAGCAGTACGATCGTGGTCTTCTCGAGGGAATCCAGATGATGGAAATGATACTCTCCGTGACGACACCTCTGGCGAAGTGGGTTCGCCGTCAGCTTGCGAACGACGTTGCGGCAATGCGGGCAAAGCTAACCGAAGGATCAGGTGATGAGTAACCCAACAATCGCGGAAGTAGAAGAGGCACAACGCAACCTAGAGCGTGGTGCTGAGTACAACTACGGTGGCGACGATTTTCTTCGACGGCTGTACGCGGCATACATTGCCAATGTAGCCGAGCTTGCGGCGAAAGAGCCGAAGCTGGAATGGGAATTGAGAAACTATGAAGACATAGCGTTATCAGCTACGTCAGACGGCGGAAAGCTATATGAAATAAGCTACTGGCACAGTTCCGACCAGTGGGATGCCGACATTTTTGTGGACTACAAAAAGACGGGCGATCTATACCAAGGCAACTCACTAACGGCAGCCATGGCCGCTTGCGAGACGGCGGAAAGAGAGGCCAGCGATGCCGACTGAAAAATCGTTAAAGGTGAATGCAATCCTGGAATACGAAACGGACCAACTGACGTTTTGCGAGAGGATGACTCTTGCCGTGGGATTGGTATTCGGCCGAAACATAAGGCTGCGTGTCCGCCAGTTCACAGTAATGACCGAGGCGGCGGAAGCGGCCGAAGCCGTTAAGGATCAAGGCGATGGATGACATCACAATCCGCTGGATGCTCCGTAAGGACATGCCACAAGTGGAGGCGATAGAGAATTCCGTGTTCGAGTATCCTTGGAGGCATCACGAGTTTCGTCAATCACTATTACGGCTCCACTGCATTGGCCTCGTTTTGCAACGCCGCGACTGGGTTTTTGGATATATGATCTACGAAAATATGAAGTGCAGGATTGACATTCTGAACTTTGCGGTACACCCGTTGGTCCGCTGGAGTGGATTCGGAAAAATGATGTGCGACAAACTCAAAGCGAAACTCTCACACCAGAGGCGGACGAGAATTATCGCCGACATCCGGGACAGCAACCTGGATGCCCAGTTGTTTTTTGCTGCGATGGGGTTTCAGGCGGCTGACGTAATTCCGTTCTACTACGACGAAATATCGGATGATGCGTACCGATTCCGGTATGACCTGAATTCTGTAGTCGAAGCAATGAAGGAGGCGGGGCCGTGAAGAAAAAACCACCGACACAGGGAGAGCTATTCCCGGACGAACAGGTAGCGGCACGTGAGAAGCTGTACGTCGATTACCAAATGTCGCTTGCCAAGATTCTGGCCGACAACCCAGCGACAAGCCCTGCGATGATGCACGGTGCCATGATGCAGGCAGTAGATGAAGCGGTCGACAAGCTACACGAAAGGAAAGAACGATGAGCGAAAAGTGCGTATTGTGTGGCGAAGAAAACGAACCCGTGGACGCAAACCATATCGACGTGTGCGGAGAGTGCGTTGCCAAATGGGCAGACCACAACCAACTCCAGGCCGATAACGACCGGCTGCGGGAAGAGGCAAGTAGGCTGCCACGGTGGCGACATTCACTAATTACGGTGCTGACCGAATTGCAGCCAATCGACCGAACGCTAGGCAGCGTCATTGATGAGATGAGAATATCCATAACGAAAGGCGACCAATGAAAACCTACCCGGAAATGAACGCGAAGATTGTCGGGCTGCTGCGTATTTGTGACGACAAAACACTGATACTATACGCGGCCCAGCGAATAGAGGAACTCCAGGCCGAGAACGACCAGTTGCGTGTGATTCTCAGCGATGTGACACGACAACCCGGAGAGTATATTCATAATGTTCATTGCAGCAAGCAATCGGGACCGAGGCGGGATTGTTCGGTGTGTTCGGCGTTGGAACACCCCCATGATGTAATCGTGAAAGAGAACGAACGGATATGCGATGCGATAAATGATGCAAGTCGCACGTATGTTAATCAAGAGCATGAAATCTGCCATCTCAAGACCGTAAACAAGCGACTGCGGGAAGAGCTGTCCAACACGAAAGGCGACCAATGAAAACCATAACCTACGAGCAAGTGACCGGCGGCTGGCGTTGGATGATCCACGTCGCCGGTAAACTGGTATCCTGGTACATGGTGCCGGATGAGAAAACCGCGCGTGCCGACGTTGTGCGGATGAAACCCTATCTGGTGGACGTTGAACGATGAGCGAAATCAATATGATTACCGCCAACCGCGACGAGCGGTGTTTCCGTTGCGTTGACTGTGGGCACGTCGCCAGCGTCGATCTATTCGATTGCCTTGGAATGGACGACGGGCTTCTGTTGTGCCCGAAGTGTAGTTTTCATTGCCCGTTGGTGACCAGCCGCGATAGCTTCATTCCAGACGACGAGGAAGCGGAAGAACAAGTCGGGCCGAAACAGTTGGAACTATTCCCGGAGGACGGACGATGAGCCTAACCTGCTACCGCTGCGGAGCGTGGCCGTGCGTTTGCCACGATGAGTTGACGCTGTTGCACGGCGATTGCGTGGCGACGATGGCGGAACTGCCAGAGTCGAGCGTCACGGCGATAGTGTGCGACCCGCCGTACATGATTTCGTTTATGTCAAAAAATTGGGATACCGCAGGCGTTGCGTTCGATGTAGCAACTTGGGCGGCTGCCCTCCGTGTCGCCAAGCCGGGTGCGCCACTCTTGGCGTTCGGCGGGGACCGTACCCACCACCGGCTGATGGTGGCGATAGAGGACGCGGGCTGGGAGATTCGGACCTGCGTGTACTGGGTAACGGGAAGTGGCTTTCCAAAATCGTTATCAATTTCTAAACAGTTGGATAAGGAAGAACAACGGCGGTGGTTGAAGATAAGCAATGGGGTTGACAGCCTGGATGTAGCTGCGATAATTGAGGCATGGAAAGAACACTCAAAAACTGCGAAGTCTGCGGGGCTGTCATTCGGAAAGAGCCAAACCGAAACTGGAACGAATACGCCAAAAAGCGGTTCTGTTCTAGGGGCTGTTCAGCTAAGAGCCAGTCCCAAAAGCGTATTCTCGAATGTTGTCATTGCGGAATTGAAGTCGTCCGCTCTCCGTCCCACACTCGCGGAAAACGAACCTTCTGTTCTGTTAAATGCCGACAGAAACACCTCACGGTTGCAGCCACCTGTGGAGTCTGTGGAAAACAGACCACCGTGGCAAGAAGCAGGATCGTCGGAAAGTATTACTGTTCACGTCGATGCCAAGGAATGGCAAAGCGAAAGCACAACGAACAATCCCAAGGCCGCCGAAGCCCTGAAGACTTGGCTTGGAAGCAAGCCGTCCTCAAAGGCAGCGGATTCAAGTGCGCTATGTGCGGCACTGACAGACGACTTGAAGCGCATCACGTTAAGCCAATCAAAGACTTTTCAGAGCTTCGACACGACGAAACAAACGGAATGTGCGTCTGCCATCAATGTCACTATTACGGAATCCACGGCGGCAAGCCTAATCTCATTCACGGCCGATACTCTAAAACGTGAGGCTATCGACAAGGCGGCGGGAGCCGAGCGGGAAGTGGTGAGACACGACGCAAGACCGGAAACGTCTGGCACGATATCCGGTGCCAGCGATACGCGGCCGTGGATCGAGAAGAGCCGAGAGACTGGGTTCCATGAATGCGCTGGGCCTGTACCGATTACGGACGCCGCTAAGACGTGGGAGGGCTACGGCACGGCGCTGAAACCGGCTACAGAGATAGCCGTACTATGTCAAAAACCCTTGACAGAGGTTCCGTTTAATGGTAGACTTCTGGTAGACACTCAACATTTACTAGGAGGTTTACTATGTCTGTTACTGTCAAATGCGAAGAATGCGGAACTGATTTCCAAGTTAAGCCCAGCCGTACAAGGCGAGGTGTCCGCTTCTGCTCTCATGCTTGCCGCCGTACTTCATGGGGACGAATCAGGCGGGTTGTCAGAGGCGATGGGTATGTGCAACTCACCGGAAACGGTGCCAACGTGCTTGAACATCGCCAGATTATGGAGCAACATCTTGGCCGTCGTCTTGAAACACGGGAACACGTACACCACAAGAACGGCAACCGCTCTGACAACCGCCTTGCAAACCTTGAACTGCTTGCTATCGACGAACATACCAGACGCAGCCATCCAGGCCGTGTCCCGTCCCTTTGGATTACCGTCACTTGCACCCGATGCGGAGAAGAGTTCGAGCGACGTAAAACTGAACACCGAAAACACCCGAAGGCGTTTTGCAGCCGTGCTTGTTTCGCTGGACACGGACAGCGGTGGTACAAGTGCAAGGAATGCGGCGGAGACTTTCAGAGCCGTACTCTCAACCGTAAATTCTGTTCTCAATCATGCTCTAACAAGCATAGCAACAGAAAGCGGAATCCGCCAAGATACCGAAAGTGTAAGCGATGCGGAAAACGGATTCGAGTCATCAAGTCACGGCCAGCCGTCTACTGCGGAAGAAAGTGCATGGCGGCTGGGTACACTAAAACCTGAGGTGCTTCCAATCGTCCTTGCCATGAAGCCGCTGGACGGGACGTTCGCCCACAACGCCGTCACGCACGGGGTCGCGGGGCTCAATATCGACGGGTGTAGGGTGGGGACGGAGCAGATCGTCACTTCTCCCCGAAGTGACGATCTGCACGCAAAGTCAAACAGCCTCAACGACAAGTGGAGCGGCAAGGTTGACGAGACTCCGCATACCGGCCGCTGGCCGGCCACGCTGTGCCATGACGGATCGGCCGAGGCGGTCGCGGGGTTCCCGGAGACGGGCGGCGACAATCGGACGAGCGTGTCCGGTACTCGGCAGGGAGGATTTGGCAACGTTGGCGCGGGCGGCAGTAGCGTCGGGCCGTGCTCCCCCGTGTTTCCAGATTCAGGCAGTGCCGCCCGGTATTTTTACTGCGCCAAGGCGGGAGCGGATGAACGCGGCGACTCGCGCCATCCGACTATCAAGCCCCGCAAGCTAATGGAATACCTCTGCAAGCTGGTCAAGATGCCAGCGGGCAACCTGATACTCGATCCATTCTGTGGTACGGGCAGCACGTTGGAAGCCGCCCGCAATTGCGGCATGGCGGCAATCGGTATCGAACAGAACCACGAAAGCTGCGACGACACCGTCAAGCGGCTGGAAAGCGGAGGATTATTTTGACTTACCCAACCGCCGCCGCGTTACGAGCGGCCTACGCTCCCGACCATCCGACCTGCGCCGCGTGCGGTGTTGGCGGTCGCTTGCAACTGGCACACATACAGGGCGGCCACGGGTTCCGCAAGCACGTCACGGCTAACGTGTTAATGCTGTGCATGGACTGCCATCACGGGCATGGCAGTATACCGGCGTTGTCCAAGGCGACGTGTGTTGCTCTCAAGGATATACTAGGAGAGCTTGACGTTGCGGCGTTGGCTGCGATACGTTGCGAGGAGGGATGGTGGCTGGACAAGCTGGCCAAGGGGTATGCGGAACTAGCAAAGGAGGCGATGAGATGACCAACAGCAAACGCAAGGGCAAGGTGGCAGAACTTGAAGCCGCGAAAGAATTGCAACGGCTCTTCGGCGTCGAGTGCCGACGCGGTCAACAGTACCACGGATTGGAAGGAGAAGACGTGGTGGGCCTGCCCGGCGTACACGTAGAGGTAAAACGGGTAGAACAGCTATCGCTCTACAAGGCCATGGAGCAGGCCGTAGCGGACGCTCAGGGCGACGACATTCCTATCGTGGTCCACCGCAGAAATAAAAAGCCGTGGCTGGCCGTGGTGGAACTTGACAGGCTTCCGGCGTTGGCCTGTCAGCTTTATCTGGTGCTGGCCAGTGAGCCGGACGGGAAGGACTAACCATGGCATCCCCTTGGGTGGTAATCAGGTCGGACGATGATGGATTGACGGTGGTCTGCCAGCGGTGTGCTACTGAGCAACCCATCGCACTGCCGGCCAGCCCATCGCTGGTTGCGGTTATCATTGAGGCTTTTGTCGCGGACCACCGGAAATGCCGGGAGCCGGTCGATAGCGGGGTTGAGGTTTGATATGCTCACCATTGGATCATTATTTTCAGGAGCGGGTGGGATCGAAAAAGGATTGGAGGATGCAGGTGGATTCCAAACGGTCTGGCAGTGTGAAATCGATCACAACGCAACGCGAGTTTTGGAGCGACACTGGCCCGACGCCCGACGCTGGGGAGACGTGCGGACTCTTTTGTCTGAGCCAGCCAGTGAATGGCAGTGCGACCTCTTGTGCGGCGGAGACCCCTGCCCGAAGCATGGAAATTCCAGGCGAGGCCAGCCCAGCGCTCATCCCGACCTGTCCGGATACTTCCTTGCCGTGGTCGGAAGACTGCGTCCACGATGGGTGGTCCGCGAAAATGTTCCTGCACCAACTGTGCGCGACTTCGATCGGGCAATGGCGGCCCTCAGATACGGAACGGTTGTTATCAGGATGGACGCCGCGCCATTTACGGCTCAATCACGTATCCGGGATTTCGTTATCGGATGTAATTACGCCGATCGGCGAAGCCTCCGGGAAGCATTTTCGGACCTTGAAGATGGTTCGGGGCCTCGTCAGGCGCGCATCGGTCTGGCGTCGAAAAGTGCGTGTCTTACTACACTCCGGAGTAGACATAATACCGACGAGAATTACGTTTTCGAGCCTGGACGAGGACTCAGAATCCTTGACGATAGAGAGCGGGGGGCTCTTGCCGGATTCCCTCCAGGCTGGACTGAGGGGCTTTCTTCTACCGCTATTGCCAAGCTCTACGGGAACGCAGTAGTGCCGGCGTGTGCTGAGTGGATTGGCCAGCGGATACTTGCGGTCGAATCCGGGGTTGACAATACCGCACACGGCAGGTAAGAATTGGGGCTGACCCCGAATCTCAGCCCCGAAAGGCCATACCATGCCCGACGACCAATTGACCCGCATCGAAAAAAAAGTGGACCATATCAGCGATTGGATTGAGGGCAATGGCAAGCCGGGAGCAAAAATGATGCTTGACCGGCACAACCGCGACCTAGCAGTGGGCAAATGCTTTGCGTTCGTCGTGGCGGTAGCTGTTATCGGATTGGCAGTCGGGGCGTCGTGGCAGGCCATGCTAGCCCACGCTGGTTAGACGCGGCCTGCCGTTTCGCCGTGGGATTGCGTTGAACGTGGTGAGGTCGTCGGGGTCGATGAACCAGCGTTTGCCATTCAGTTCTGCTGGCAGCCGGCCCTCCTTGATGTAATGCCTGATACTTTGGCCCGTTACGCCGATCCTCTTCCCGGCTTGCGTGGTGGACAACAGCTTCATAGTGCCTCCGTCCGCTCGAATGTGTAGGCGAACACGAACGGGTTTGGGCGAATGATCCAACCACGGTAGTTTTTGTGCCGAGTCTCCGGCTTGCCTGAAAACGGGTAGCTTTCGTAGTGGTCGATCGTGCCGCCGCGCCGTACCGGCTTCGGCTTCTCGTGGAGGGAATCCCACCGCTTGCCGAACCAGTCCTTTGGCGTCTCGAATGAGCTACCGCCGGGAGCAACGCTCTGGGCTTCCTCAAGCCAATCCTCGTATTTGTCGCGGTCGATGCCCTCTGCCCATACGTCCGCTTCGCTTATCTCCGCCACCCGCTGGCACCGCACCACGGTGACAACCAGGGACGTGCGGGCAGCCCACGCGGGCATGAATAGCGGGGAACGCCAGCGAGGCAGCACTGATAAAATGCGGTGTTCCCCATGCGTCACGGATGGGCCGGCGGCGATAAGTCGCGTTCCGCCAGCACGGTAGGCTATTACTCGCCGTCCGTCGATGTCCTCGGTTTCTCTCCACGCCTCTTTCACATAGAGCACGTCGCCGGGCTGGTGGGGAATTTTGAGTTTGAGCCATACCCCGCCAGCACCGTATACTTCCGGATAATCCTTGTCGTCCATCCAGCGATAATTGCCTGGATGGGGTTGTGGCTTCACGAGCCTGCGTTCCTGCGTCTTGCTCCCGTCGATAATCGCAAGCACGCTTGGCCCGGTGAATATCATGCCTTGTTTCGGTTGTGCGTTCATGGTGCCTCCGCTTTGGCGAGGGCGGCGCTGGCCATGTTTCTAAGCACCTCTTCTTGTCGCGGCTTGATTCGCTCGCGTTCTCCCCAGTCCGCCGCCAATCGCCCAACGTCTTTCGCAAACTTGACCAACTCCGGCACCGCCTCTGGGTTGACGCCGGCCAGGGCGTTGACGCAGGCTTTGGCGTGCTGCCAATCTACCTCGGACAGAACGTGAGTATCTTCGTACGACACGTCCTCGCACATTTTCGCCGCCTCGCCAGCGGCCTCCGTGTCGTCGGTCCACGGCTCTTTCGAGTGCTTCGGTGTGCTCATCGGTTTGCCTTTTCCCTTTCTCTTTCGATTTGTACGAAGTCGTTACCGCACCATCCAAGTATGGCCTTGATGGCGTTACTCTGTTCTTCGGGCGGCCTAGTGGCAAACACCGCAATCACGCTATCGGTCCACTTGTTTATACTCTCTTCCCGAGTCGGTAAGCGGCGTGGGGGTGGAGTGTTATCGCTCATCGGTTTGCCTCACTTGAGTAGTTGGATTACCACGTGGTTAAACACTTTTGATTGTCCCTCACGAACACTAGCTTGTGCGTCAGATAGACTGACATAGCCGACGAATGTTTTGTCGGCACTTCGTAGTTGCACTGGATCGGCAGTCAATCGCCGCCGGTCACGTTCTTCTTCGGTTCGGTTGTCCATGGTTACCTCAATAAAGCGGACGCAGCGCGTCCATGGTTGGGTTGCTTCGGTCAACGGGCTCAGCCGGTAGCTCAATAGGAACGAGCAACGGCGGGGGCTCACGCACGGGCTTCTCCAAGTGGCTCACGGCGAACCAGCCAGCCACCAGGGCGACGGCAATAAGTGCTTCGGCTTTCATCGGTCGGGCTCCTATGTCCGTGGCTTATGCTTTGCGGCTGTTGGCTACTTCGTGCCATAATTCCGTATCGCTACGGATGAACTTTGCGGCTTCCATTGTCGGCCAGTCATGGTTGGACGGGATGTCGCCGTCAACAATGCCCTGCACGAAACTTCCAACGTGTCGCGAGGTGTCGCCGTCAAGTCGCTTGAGATACAGCTTGATGTCGCTGTATGCAGTGCGATAGATTGCTCGCACCTTGTCGAAGTGTTCTTCCGGTGTCATGTTCTTTCCTTTCGTGCCGCAAGCGGCTTAGTCGTTCCTTGTGTAATCCAATGGGAGGGGGGTACGCAGTAATCTAAGCAAGGGGCGTCTCGGCCAGCAGCGGGCCAGTTAGTCGATGGTTGCGATAAACTGGGAAACGTCATGGGCATTCGGCACCATATCCAGCATTCCGCCTTCGATCACCTCGACAAAGCCGCGATTCATTCGAGGCGAAAACGTTCTCACAAACAAGAATCCGTCTTTCACCATCGCCCAAACGGCGACATTACAGTGGTCCCACCAGTTCGACGGGATCGTGTCTTTTGCCCAGAGGCGAATATCCATCTGGTTGCATGCACGGACGGGATCGGCATCGATCCTGACCCCCGGCTTGTTAAACCCTTTGGGAAGCCCCAGGGCCACCGTGTTACCGAGCCCTAGCATGGTTCCGAGAACATGGGCCATACAGCGGTATTGGCCGTAATCAAACGAACCGCACTTGATATTCATGCCGCATACGCATCCGGGGCATTGAAATTCTTCGACCATTGATTGCATCGCGTGAGTTTTCATGGCTTCTCCTAAAGGGTTAGTGATTCGGCCAGCAGCGGGCCGAGAGCGGGGAGCACAAAACTGCCTGTCATTTTTCGCAGCGTGAATTCGCCCGAATACGAATCCAGGACCAAGTGCCTGGAAACACAATCGGGGCACACTGGATTGCCGGTATCGGTGTCGCCGTCCCAGTAGGTCGGTATCCAGCCGGCGTCGATAACGGCGTCAATGCCGCTCAGGTGGTCGGTGTTGCGGTCGCAAAATGAACATTGCATGGTTCTACCCTTTCGGTGTTTGGTGGCCCGCACGGGGCTACGGCGACCGCATGAACGCGTGTCGGTCATAAAACGCGGCCTTGTAAAATATCGATGCACGCTTAGTACCTTCGTTGTCCACAAGTTCCGACCACATCGAGTGGTCCGTGGCTTTCACCTCCCAGCCCTCCGGCAGTGTTGCCTCGCAGAACATCTCGTCGCCTGGAGTTGGTTCTCCAAAAATAACACCATCTTTCGTCAACTCCAGACGCAAACAAGCCGTGCAATCGGTCGGGAGTTGGGTGCTTTCGACAAGCTGCTGTTGCCCGCGAGACTCTTGGGCTTCGATGGCACCTGGGTTGCATCCAAGTAGCCATTGGGGGCTATTCTCTTCGGCGCTCGTGTTGACGATTAGTCGTGATTCTTTCATCGCTATCTCCGTTAGGGGTTGCGGTTGCCGGGGCGGGTTAGTTCACTGCCGGCTGATGCCTCCTGAGCCATCGCCGGATTCCGGTCACTTCCCGCCGTGTATATTCTTCGGTTCCGTCCTGCCCCTCGTTGATTAGGTCAAGCTCGCTCTGTACGCAGTCAACGACCTCGTCGTTAGTCCGCGCGTCGTCCACGGAGCCGCCTATGCAGCAAAGAGGCGGTTGTAGTAGTTTCATGGTTCGTCTCCTGGTTTGGGTTGCGGTTGCCGGGGCGGGTTACAGGCCGACGCTCTCGGCGATAGCCGTGATAGCGTAGCTACTCCAGTTGAGCAGCGGCCGGCTATCATCGTAGCTGGCGACAACAGCCCCGTAGAGGCTGGTGAATTCGTTCCATTCCGTGGTGTTGAGCGACTCGAACGTATCGCCCGGCTTGAGTTGGTACACTCCGCCGTGATCCCATCCGACCGATCCGCCGGCCATCGTGTCCATGCCGCCGAAGCCCGTCGTGATGAGCAGTCGGCCGTGTTTGGGGTGGTCGATGATTGCCTTGTGGCCGGTGAAACCATACTCGGCCTCGTAAGTGGTGGCTTCGACGATCGTGGTTTCGATTGTTGCGGTGGTCATGATACTTCCCTTTCGTTATGGTTGCGGTTGCCGCCGGGCGGTCCCGGCGGCGGGGGTGGTTAGCACCGGCTATCGTGACGGGCTCGGCTTGTCACCCGCTTGACGTTGCTACGGAATTCTTCAATCGGCGTACTGGCAAGGGGCTCAAAGCCGTGTTCACCAGGATGGTGGTAAAGTACGGCGTCCGGGTTCACAAAGGCGAGGTAGTGCTCGGTTCCGTCTTTCATCTCGACAACCATTCCGGCTTCGATGAACAAAGGTTTTCGCGTTCGTCGGGTTTTGGTTGCGGTGGTCATGGTTTTTCTCCTGGTTTGTGTTGCCGTGCTCTCACTCTCACTATATTAAGTATATCGGCCGGCAAAGGGTTTTGTCAACAGCGTTGCTACCCTAGTCCGGGTATTTATCGGGAATTCTTTTTAGCCGTAAGCCTATACCGCGTATAGCGTTACGTCGATTCGGTCGAAACCTGCCAGAAAGTTTTTCGTGGCGAGGGGTCGAAATCGGCCAATTCTCCGGTAGGATTCCGGTTGCGGCCGAATTCGCCGGGCTTGACAAGCGTTATCCCATCGGGGTAGGATAGCACCGGGCACTCACGGCAAGCAAATCAAAGCGGCCCGTCGCCGGCGCGCTAACTTGCCCCGGCGGTCGGCGGCGGGCTTTTCCAAGGAGAGCGACCGATGCCAAGTGAACCTACCGAAACAACCACGGACGAAACCGGCGACAGGCGTGAAGAGCGACGTGAGCGGCGACGGCAGAATAGGCTCAAGCGACTCAACAGGCGGCTGGACATTGCCGTCTCGGCCGGTGCGATGGACGAAGAGGAAGCGGAAGTCTACCGCGAGCGGGCCAAGGGCTTCGACCTTATGGCCATCATCGAATTGATTATGATGATCCTGGAAATTTTCAGCCAGTTTAGGAGGGACGAGCGATGAGCCACGGCCACAAAAAAGTCCGTACGGAGTTCGCGTGGGTCGTTGCACTTGCGGCGGTGCTGTTTGCCGTTCAGTGCAAGCAAGCACTCGGCAAGCCGCCAGTAGTTCAGGCGTCCATCATCGGCGATACCACGGCATCGGAGTACACGCTCGTCGAGGTGAAGACAGACACGCCCGGCACTGGCTTCGCGTGGTTCATCATGGGTCCGCGCGGGATGGAAGCGTTTCGGGCTGTTGCCGCCAATCGCTCATCGGTGGTATTCGTCGGCCCGCCCGGCAAGTACACCATCATGCTCGTCGTGCAAACCAAAGGCGGCGGGTTGGACCAAGCCCATAGCGTCGTCACGATCCAAGGCGAGGTGAACCCGACACCGCCAAACCCTACGCCGCCGGTGCCGCCCGGTCCCGACCCGCCGACACCGGGGAAGAAACACGTAATCATAATCAGCGAGCGTGGCGACCAGAGCAATCGGCTACGGGTGGCGGACATCGAAGACAGCCCGAAGCTCCGGCAATACCTACTGGACAACGGCCACAAGATACGGCTGAGCGACGACGACAACCCGGCCCCGTGGCTGAAACCGTACTTGAAGCTGATTGCGGAGAAGAAGATTGCCCTCCCAGTGCTGGCCGTCGTTGGTTTAGACGGGGCCGGCGTTAGCGTTGTGCCGTTGCCAGCGGATGCGGCGGCGACGATAGCGGCAATCCAGAAAGCGGGTGGGTGATGAGCGTTGTGGTAGTAATTCTGGCGATTCTGTTTTCACCGCTTGCAATATACGGATTATATTGCAGTTCATGGGAAGCACACCACATGAGTAATTTTCCAGTCACGAGCGGACATACAATCAATTGCCCCAGACGGGAAATGTGCGGGAATTGCGATCACTACAATCCGTTTAAGCTTGAATACTGTGTGAAGAGATACCGGGTAAACGGGGGATGTACAAGAGGAAAATAATCAATGTCAGACTACCAACCACCGCAAACAGTATCCGACGCCCCTATCAATTGGGGAGCGGTACGACGTTCCGAGGGTGAGTTCTCTTGCCGTGCTGGGGATGGGGACATACCGACGATCGACCAAGTGAGCGACGACACGTTGCGGACGTTGCCGCGTTCTGAGTGGCAAGACGAAGTGGGGATGGGCGAGTACGTCAAAAAGGTCAAGTCCCAGCTTGACGGACATTGCACATCCAACGCATCCAGTAGCCTCATCGAAGTTTCCCGTGAAATGTACGGGCTACCGTTTGTCGAGTTGTCACCCGAATACCTTTACCATTGCATCGTAGGGGCACGCTGGGGAGCCGGTAGCACGCTTGGCGACAACATACGCGGACTCATGGAGAGCGGCGTCTGTAGACGTGAGTTGTGCCCGCAAGAGGCAAGGCCACGCAATACGCAAGAGCGAATTGCGGATGCGAAGAACTTCATGGTGCTGGAAGCCATCGACCTTGACGGTGACTTTGACAACGTGGTGTCGGCTATTCACCAGCGGTACCCGGTCATCATCGGCATCAATTGGCCGGGTGGCGGTGGTCATTGCGTGCTGAACACCGACTGGCAGAAGACCAGCGGCGGGTCGCGGCAAGTGACCGGCAAGGTATTGGGCCCGAATTCGTGGGGCAACTACAACGGGACGGGCGGGTTCTTCGACCTGACAGAGCGGCAAGCGAACAACCGGCTAGGCTCATTCGGGGCTTTTGCCGTGCGAGCAACAACCGAGGCGGCCGACGATCCGGTACCGCCGGAACCGAAGTAGACCCATGACATACCTCTGTATTGCCATTGCCGCCTATGTAATTGCCGCTGCGTTTGTCGCTGGCTTTGTTTGGTCGGCACGTAATAGTGACAGGCTAATGTGTGCGATGTTCGGCGGTGGAGTATCTCGGAAGCAATTCGTCAAGGAAATATGGTCTGGGCTGCTCGCCGGGGCCTTAGCTGGTGTGCTGTTGCCGGTTGGTATTTATTTGGCGATTGGCTATATGAAGTCACAACTGAAAATGTACGATAGGTAACCACGAAGGAGAAACCATGAACGAAGTAAAAGCGGGCGTCAAGACAACTGAATTCTGGATTGTGGCGGTGCTGGTAATTATCCAGTACGTCCTCGGTTCAGGCGCAGTCGAAACCGATGTTGCCATCAAGATAATGACGGCCGTTATCGCTGGCCTTGGAGCTATCGGCTACACAGTGAGCCGGGCCATGGTCAAGGTCGCGGCATCGAAACGCTGACGGGGTGACCATCAAGCAACTCGACAAGTGAGGAGATAGCCGTGGCACTCACAGCAACAGTAAGCAAGTCAGCGGTCCGCAAGGGCGGCATGGAAGGGCTTTGGCACGTCTCGGTCATGCTGGCAGTCACCGACGACGGACCTGGCGACGGCTTCACGCGGACCTTCTCAACGTCTCACAAACTCGGCGGAGACTTTGACAAGGCTCAGGCGCGCCTCGCCAAGCAACTCCAGAAGGCCGTCCAAGAGTACGTGGACGATGAGTACTACTTCAATCACGCGAAGTTCGGCACGCTTGTAACGAACCTCGAAAACGGACTGGACCTGGAGGTGCAGCATGGCTGACGCACTCAAAGCAAATAGCGTACTTCTCGACTGGACAGACGTTCTCCAGGGTGGCGTTAGCCTTGAGGTTAGCGCCGTGGGCGACGTGTCCACCACGCTCGCTACGGGGGTAGCCGTGGTGGTAGCCTCTCATAGTGTCAGCGCCAATGAACTCGGTGTGCTGGTAGCCGTGGAAGGTAGAGTCGGGCCAAACGATGAAGACTGGAAGTCGCTGTATCCGCCGCTTCGTATGGGTGCGGGCACGGCATTGTCTGAGGCTGTGTCGATAGAGGCTACGACGGGTCAGCCGACGATCGCAGTTGCCTCTACTACGGGTTTCGTGGTGGGATCAAAGGCACTTGTCCACAACGGAGTCGCCGACGTGGATTCGGAGATTATCCTGATAGACGTGGTGAACGTAAACACGTCGCTTGTGGCACTCAACAACCTCAAAAACACGCAACAGACATCAGCAATTCTTTACAACCTCGTGGCCGAGAAGTACTTCCCGATCCCGGACGAGATTAGCAACGTTCGCGTCTGGTTCCTGAATGACGACGGCAACGCGGACATGCTGGTACGTGCAGACATTGCCCAAATCAGCAGCATCGGGTAACCATGCCAAGCAACATCCCAAAAGAACTACAGTGGTGGGACTGGAACCGCACGCATCCGCCGGCCGCTGGGGCGACGTTCCACCTGCCGATGTGGGCTGGCATGGGGGCAACGGCGTTCGATCCTGTTGGCGGGCATGATGGGGCGATTACGGGAGCGACGTGGGGAAGCGGAAATAACGGGCCGATTATTTCCTGTGCGAACACATCGGGACTTCCAACGGACTACGTGTCTGCCGATAGCATTGGACTGGGTGCCACTGAGTCAGCATTCACCGCAATAATCAGAGCAAATAACGATCTGAATGAGCCAAAAGGCTTTATCGGCTCTCGCTCGGGTGGCGTCGGAATAGCCTTCGGAATCGCTAACGGAACATCGATGCGGTACATAGAGTATGGCGTCATTCAGCAGGACTCCGCCGCCATACCATCTACCATCGGAACGATTCACGATTATGGCTATGTCATTGATTCCGGCTCGATTAGTTTTTACTTGGATGGCGTCCTTGTATCGACTCACGCTGGCGGGAGTGCTGCGGTTTCAACGGGGGCCGGTCCGTGGGGTATTGGAGCTTTCTGGGACGGCAATGACGCTAGGTTTGAGATAGGCATTCGCGGGCACTTAGAGGTTGCAACAATCTACAACCGAGCCCTCACGCCCGGCGAGATAGCCGAGCTTGCCGCCGACCCGTTCATCCTATCGCGGATGCCGTCCAGCCTCGCAATACAGACAGCCGCTACGCTGGCAGGTGGCGTGGTTCGTCCCAGAATCAATAGCAGCTTAGCAGGCACGTCGCCACTATTTGGAGGGCTTGTATCGTGAGCATGTATCTTGGCGACTTCGCAGCGGACGCAACGATTCCGATTTACTTCACGACCAACGACGGGAACGGCGGGGCCGTTGCCCCGTCGTCTGCGTTTGAGAATGCCGACGTGAAGATATTCAAGGACGGATCGGCCACTGAGAAGCTGACTCAGAACGGCGTTGTGATGACCAGCCCGTTCAACACGACGACCGGGCTACACTTGCTCACGATAGACACCAACATCGACACGGGCGACGTGGGATTCTGGACTACTGGATCGGACTACACGGCGGTACTGGACCCCGACGAGACGGTAGACGGCGAAACGGTGGTGGCGGTAATCGCAACATTCAGCATTGAAAACCGATTCATGCGAGGCACGGACAGTGCGGCATTGGCCTCTGTTTGTACGGAAGGCCGACTTGTCGAACTGGACGCTGCAAACCTGCCAGCGGACATTGACGCTATTTTAGTTGATACAGTTGCACTTACCGGCGTAAACGCCGAGATAGTAGACGCGACTGACATTCCAGCAACGGCAACCCTGTTGCAGCAAATGACCCTAATCTATATGTGGGTACGGAACAATTCGCAATCTACATCATCCGAACGACGAATTCTCAACGACAATGGTGACGAAGTGCTTGCCGCAACGGTTAGCGACAACGGTTCACTATACACACAGGGACAATTGGGCGACTGATAATGGCGGCCGACACAGCAAACAAACGCCGGGCGATACTGGTCAACCTACCAGAGCCAGATGGTACGATTGACGCACTAGACAGACGACAGACAATCTGGGGTTATCCAGTGTCGGCGTTGCTATCGTCGGCGGAAGAAGTCGTAAACGCATTTGCCCAGATACACCAGACAACAGTAGATGTGGCACAGATGAATCAAGCAGTAACCGCATTTGCGGGGCTGGAGCAGACACAGGCAGCAGTAGCGGAGCGTTGACCATGGCGGCAGAAATACACGTTGGCGACATCGGAACGGTTTACACGCTGTATCTCCGCGATGGGGAGACGCCCGTAGACATCAGTACCGCCACAACAAAGCAGATTACCTTCCAGGACCCCACTGGCACAAACAACGTCAAGACCGCCGAATTCTCAACAGATGGCACAGACGGAATACTCACTTACACATTCGCCAGCGGAGACATCGACCTAGCGGGCCGTTGGAAGACACAAGCCAAAGTCATTTTGTCGGGCGGCGATACGTGGTTCTCTTCGGAAGAGTCATTTATTGTTCACGACGTTTTATAAGGAATACGAGCCATGACACGAGTAGGAACAAGCTACAACGAATATCCGGCAACGCAAGCGATTGCATCGGTACTTCTAGGTGCCCAACTAGCCAACGAAGATCACATTGTTATCAATGGATGGAGCTTTGAGATACAGACAGATGGTGGACTGCCTACCGATGGAGGTGACGAGGCAGTAGACACTACCGGCAATGGCACTGCGGCTTTCGACGTTGCCTCAATCGTTGCTGCAATAAACGCATCGACTGCAACGCTTATTGCTGGTGTTGTTACGGCTGTTGCCACAGAAAGTGCTGTACTACTATTTGCCGATACTCCAGGAACAGCGGGAAATGCTATTACCTTGACGGACGACGCAACAAATGCAACGACAAGCGGAGCGACATTCTCCGAAGGAATAGGCAGGCAAATTGAAGCCGTCCATGTTCATCGTCATACAGTTGTGACGATAGAGGAAACCAGCACTCAATTTATTGTCCCCACGTCACTGGCAGCGGTAAACAACGTAAGTGCGGTTTGGCAAGATGCAGGTGTCATTACCACAAACGATGCGACATTCACCATTTCGGGAACAAGCGTTATTGTCACCGAGGTATCGGCATGGGCTGCTGGTGACGTATTGGTAGTCACAATCACTGGACCAGAATAAGGAAATCGAGTAATGGCAAAGAATAAACCCGGCAGACCTCCGAAAGACCCGTCGAAGAAGTTTCTGACGGCGATTGACGCGGTACTCGCCCACGAGGACTACGACATTAACCAGGAGGGCTTCTGGGGTCTTGTGGACGCAGCCACTAAGGCCGATCCGTGTATCGACCTGGGCGAAGAGTGGACCGACATGCACACGGTCTGGCTGAATTTCCGCGAAGAGGTTGACAAGTTTGACAGTCGCAGTAACCCAGAAGATATGCCACAAGATGGACTATGGATAGCAATGGCCGACATAGCTACCGCTCGGATCATGCACGGCAGACCCCCCCGGTCCGCCATGCCGCCCGAGAGCATGGCAACTTACGCGGCATCCCCAGGAATGAACCACGGGCAAGTAGCATTGGCCTACGGACTTGTGGACAGCCGTGGCATTCCACAATTGGACCTCGTGCAGAAGGAGCTTACCGAGCCCGGCAGCGTACTAAACGACGATTACCAGCATCCAGCCGACGTAAAGGCAGCCACAATGCGTCAGGACGCCCACACGGCCTATACATTGCGATTACTACGCATCCAAGAGGTAATAGATGTCAAGGAAATCGAAGACGCCGCAGAGTGTCCAGAGACGCCCCAAGAGCTTTACGAGCAGGGCATTGGGGAGGAACAATATGCCGTAATGCTCAAACTGACTCCCGAACAGGTCAAGAAGCAATGGGCGAAGTTTGAGAAGGCGGGTGTCGTCCGCAAGGAAACCCCCGTAACGAGCTACGAGGTAGACGACAAGGGAGAGCCGGTGCCGTTGTCGGCTTACGTGCCAACGATTGCTGAGACCGACCCGCTTGTGGAAGGCATCGATATTCCAATCGAGCAGCCAGCACGGCCGGAGGTAGACCAGGACCGTCTCGACGTGTACGGCCAGATGGATATTAACGAGCTTCGCGGGCTGATTGTGAGCGACATCGAAGACGGGGCCAAGATGCTCACGGCGAACACCAGCAAGGAAGACATGATGATGATCCTGGCCGAGGCCGACGAAAGCGAAGCGGCATTGGCCGAGGTAGGTGACGCATGACAAAACCCCTTGAGGTATTATCTCTAGGTGCTGGCGTGCAATCCACGGCCCTGCTATTAATGTCGTGCGAGGGTGAGTTGCCCAAGCTAGACCACGCTATTTTCGCGGATGTTGGATGGGAGCCGAAATCCGTATACAAGCACCTGGAGTGGCTGAAAGGATACGCAGAAGAACACGGAATACCCGTGCATATCGTAAACAACGGTAATGTGCGAGACGATATAATCGCAAAGATGGTAAACATGGGCGAAAATGGGCGGTTTGCTTCGATGCCGTTCCATACGATTGACGCCGAGGGAAATCGCGGCTTGACACGCCGCCAGTGTACCCGCGAGTACAAGATCGAGCCCATCGAGAAGTTTCTACGACGCGAAGTAATGGGGCTCGCACCACGACAGCGAGCACCGAAAGAACCAGTCATTCGCCAGTGGCGAGGAATCTCCGTTGACGAATGGAAGCGGATTCGCAAATCAGATCATAAATGGATGACCGTCTGGCATCCGCTAGTTGAACAGCGAATAACCCGCAATGGATGCCATGCTTGGATGGCAAACAATGGATTCCCCGATCCACCCCGATCTGCGTGTCTTGGGTGCCCGTTCCATGCCGACAAAGAGTGGCGACTAATCCGAGACGAAAGCCCAGAGGAATGGGCCGACGTGGTAGCGTTCGATAAAGCAATACGCAAGTGTGGCGGGATGCGAGGGGATAACTTCTTACACCGTTCATGTGTACCACTCGACGAAGTAGACCTACGCACACCCGAAGACCATGGGCAACTGAGCCTGTGGGATGATGAATGTTATGGAATGTGCGGAAACTGAAAGGCAAGGAGGTAAGTGAATGATGGCAAAGAAGAAAGCGACCAAAAAGCCGAAAGAGATAAAACCCGAGGAGTTGGGCGACGACATTCTCATCGTGCGGTATCCGCCGGGCAACGCTAAGGTTGCCGAGGAGATGATGGCGTTTGCGGAGGAAGTGCAAAATATGACAGGCAAAAAGGTCTTCACTGTCCCAGACGGTTACGACTTGACGTTTGTAAATCGGGAGGTACTCCAAACCCCTTACTACACGCTCGGCCCCAATTCAGACTTCCCATCACGGGAACGACACGAGCATGAAGACCCGTACCAGTACATACAGGTCTACAACTCACTAGCACCAGCCAAGCCAATGAACGGTATGCCAGTACGGCAAGACAAGGCGAACAAAGCGGTGTGGCCAGCGTGGATCGTCGAAGTAGACGACCGCGAGATTCTGGTACACCATGCCGAAGAGGCGTGGGAACTCTAACCCCTATTGAAAAGGCAAATACCATGGCAAACGACTTACCACCCGACCCGGACGACGTGAAAGTAAAAGAGTCATGCACCGGCATACCTCGTGCAATGGGTTTCCTTAACGGAACCATAGGTGAACTGAGGTCGGAATTTTCGCAGTTAATCCAAAGTTTAGAAACAGCTTGCCGACCGCATGAAGTCCCGACTGGTGAAGATGCTGCTACTAAAGTAGTGGAATCAAACATACCACTGGCTATCGACATACTGAGCGCTGCCGGTCAACTTGAGGATATAACCAACATTATCAAAGACGTTCGGGGGCGATTGGAACTATGACAGACGAAGTAGACGAATACACCGACGATGAGCTTGTCCAAGCTAAGAGGGAGGTGTGCCGAAGGATCGGCATAAAGCCTGGAGACTGGATAGAAGACTTAGGGGGAGTAGCGTTGAAGTTTCCACGGGCAACATTGCCCAATGTGAGTTACTAACAGAAGGCAAAGACCAATGATTAACCACGGAGACACCGATTCACTAACAGGTGGACCCAGGCCAACAACCGAAGCAGAGCGTGTCGAGCTTCACAAGGCATCGGTAAAGCGATGGACGAGCGACGAAGACAAGGTCATTCGGAGACCGAGACCACCAGTAATCGAGCCGGTGGACTTGACTTATCGTCCATCCAGGAAGACGGTTTTGGCAATGTTGGCATTCTGGATAACAGTAGCAGCTATCGCCATCATCGCGGCAATTGCGAGCATGTAAGGCAAAGGAGTAGTAGCGATGGAAGACGAGCTTACCAAGCTGTTAGAGCTACTCCCCGGACTCGCCAGAGAACTAGCGTCGGCCCGAGAGAAGGTAGAGGCAACAGAGGTCATTGTCGAATCACTAAGGCAGCACGTCGATAAAATGGCACAACGCGGGACAATGGAAACCCACGTTGACGCAGTTTACGATTCGGGCGGCAATGCAGACCACCACATACTGAGGGTGATTGCCCGGCGAATTGACGAAATAGACGTAGACGTTCACCAGCTCAAAGAAGAAGGTGTGGACCGATGAGTACCGCAGCCTACTACAACGACATCTACCTTGGGGAAGTAGAAGGCCCAGTCGTGATAACAGAAGACACCGGCGAAGAGTACACCGAGATAACAGCAACTTTCGAGGTTGACGAGGAGACACAATCCAATGAGTAAATCCAACGGGACCAACGGCAAGGGGAACGGCAAGCCAAAGAAGCCGTCAGCTAACGGGAATGGGCGAAGACCCCCGGAAGGTGGGAAAACCGGCGACATAAAGGACAAGACGCCTATTCCCAGAAAAGGTTATTCGGACGATGATAAGGCAGCTATAAAAAAGGCGTTCATTGAAGGGCTATCGGAATTTGGAACCGTATTGCACGGAGCAGAGGCAGCAGGCATAAATCCAGACACCGCATACCGATGGAGAAAGGTCGATGCGGAGTTTGCGCAAGAGTGGGCGGGAGCGATAAAGGCAGCGCAGAACAACCTAGAGCGGTCGATGTACGAGCGGGCAATGGCTGGAGACACCACCGCAGGTATCTTTATGCTCAAGGCATTCGACCCGAAGAAGTACCGCGACCGAGTAGACATCCACCAGAAGACCGAAGGCAACGTCGAGATACGATTCGCGGGCAAGAGCCCCGAACAGATACGACAGATTGTACGCGATAGGTTAGGGCTATTAGAGGTCAATTAGATGTTCAGTGTGGACAACTACGCAGCATACGCGAAGAGTCCCGAGGCGTTGTCCTTGCTGGAGCAGACCGATAACGCATACTCCAATTTTCAGCCACGCCCTAACAACCCAGCCAACTACGATGAGCAAGAGGCATTTCTAAAGTCCAAAGATACGGGCGTCAGTTGGCATATCGGCGGTAATGGGGCCGGAACTAGCGAAGTCGCGGCCCATAAGATAGCTCGGTTCGTCTTGACCGACCAAGAGCCGCCCAGATTCGATACACCGTTTTGGATTATCGGAGAAACCTATGAGCAGGTGATTGGTTGCATTTGGAAAGAGAAGTTATTCGGGCATGGACACTTGCCGGCGTGTGAAGTCGAGTGGGATCGCGTTACATGGTACGACAATCGGCAGGCATTGCCGTTGACCATACCGCTCAGACCATGGCCAGGGGGAAACAAAAACCATAATTGGGTTCTGGAATTCAAGTCCTACGAACAAGGCTTTGCGAAGATGCAGGCTCGGAGTGTCGGCGGATTCTGCTTCTCGGAGCAGTTCCCGTATTCTATCCTCCTGGAAGTGCTTCGCGGTTGCCGAGAGTACAATTTTCCAGGTGGGAAGTTTGTCGAGTTCACGCCGATTGACCCCGCAAAGTCCATCGAAATCGAGAAGATGATCGAAGAGGATACATTGCCGAAAGGCTGGGCAGTCTACGGAGCGAACACAGAAGAGGCATTGAAGGCTGGCCACGTTGACCCAGACTGGTATGAGGAGTTTTTCGGTAGTGTATCGGAGGATATGCGGGAGACGCGGCAGAAAGGCATTTTTGCTAAGTATGAGGGTTCTATATACCCCGGCTTCAACCCAAAGGTACATGCGACCGCTAAGAGCAGCCAACAACTGATAGTACCACCTAACTGCCAACACCGCCGAGCGATTGACTGGGGTAGTGGACCGGAACACCCGTTTGTGTGCTTGTGGATGGCAAGGGACGGATCGGGACATTGGTACATCTACGACGAGTATTTCAGCACGTCGCAGACCATGACGTATCTGGAGCACCGAGAGATAATCGAGGACCGGCACGATTGGAGCACGGAGTACCACGGCGTCACGTACGCCGATCCTAGCCGCCCTGATTGGATTCGTGTATTCAACCAGTCCTTGGCTATCCAGGGAGCCCGCAACGACGTAATGGGCGGCATCGAGTGCGTTAGGCAGCATCTCAAGATAGACGCGAACGGCGAGCCGATGATGAAGATAGACCGGGACGCTTGCCCTAACCTGATGCGTCAGATGCGAACGTATCGGTGGATGAAGAGCACTGGCAAGGGAGCAAACCCGACAGACGCACAGCCCAAGCCGCTGAAGAAGGACGATGACTGCGTGGATGCGTTACGGTATTGCCTGTTCACTGAGCAGGGCATGAGCGGCGGCGGTCCTACCCGACGCTGGAACCAGCGACCATTGCCCCGAGGGGCAGGATTCAGAAGGACGCGATGAACCAACACGCAACAGTCCCGCTCATACCAGGGCCATCGGATGCGTTGACAATCTGGTCGGTTAGAGGCAGCGACGGGACGTTCGTTAAGACTGAATTTGGGTACGGAATGACCCGAGTGGATGCGGATAACCTGACAGACCGCATGAACGAATCACACGAAGCGAGACAACTGGACAACCGAGCCCACAAGGCACGCACGACAAGGCAGGTGGCACGATGAGCAAAGATAGAGTTGAATGGCCGAAGAGGAAGCTGATACCAACCATCGACGATAACAATGAGCAATTGGAGAGTGACTATCAGAGAAGGCTAAGGGCGTTTTTCTGCGATCACTTTGGGCAGGCTTGCTCTGATCTAAATGCACATTTCAACAGCAATACTAGGACATTTACGTTCGCTGGCGGAACGACAATAACAGATACCGAGTTGCACTCGCATCCACTATGGCAAGAGAAGCTGATAGAACTAGCGGTATTGGCAAACCACCGATGGGATAACCGAGACAAGATAGAGGAGCAAGAGGCTGACAGTAAGCAACAAATGGGCGATGCAATCGAGAAGCAGCTATGCCTTGCGTGCCGATATTGTATCAGCGAGCGTTGTAAGGCGGTGCCAGCTACGCTAGTATCGAGTAAGCCAGTACCTAATCCACTATGGGATGAAGCTAAGTTCGGTTTAACCACCGAACGATGGGAACACCCGCCAGCTCCAGGCTGCGGGTGTCCGAATTGGAGGCAACGAACATGATAGCCAACCTCGCCTGGATTGAGCCGCCGATAGTCTGCGTACCCAACAGCATGACCGCCAAGGTGATAGGCGGCAAGCTAGACGGCGTGGTAATCACGGTGCCGATGCACGATCCACCGGGGGTTCTCCACAGCGACGGCGAGGAGTACGAGATTATCACGATGGGCGGCGTGGGAATAGCAATACGAGTGCTGTATCGTCACGAGTCACTGACGGACGACGAGGCGATCAAGCGGCTGATTAGCGAATACGAGGGCGAATGACATGGGACTCTGGTCAGGTATTTTGGTGTGCATAGTATTGATGTCTAGTTTCGATGTGGCAAATGCTGCGCTGCGAAGCAAGCCAGTTGCGTTTTCATTTGGAGGCTCACTGATTTGGTCGATATTGGTTGTCGTGATGATCCAGTGTTTATGTCGAGGCTACTAACGAAAGGCAAAGACGATGGTTAGCCAGATGCAACTGCACGACGAGCGTATCAGCACGACGATGCCAGCGTTAGAGAAGATAGCGGAGTTGGCAGCGGCGTTGGTAGCACGGCCAGATGAGACGAAGTGGGACAAGCACGCATACTTGGAGTGTCAGGCGGCTTTGTGGCAGGAAATGAGGGAGCAACTTGATATACTGCGAGAAACGACATGCGGCAAATCCATAGACTTGAGAGGCATACGAAACAAACAACTGAAAGGCAAAGACGATGATTAAACCAAACGTACAGGAAGAATGTTGTTGGTGTGCTCACTATGCGAGCACGAAGGCAGGTAAGCCGACCTGCAAAGGATACTACATTAAAGGCGAGGCAAATTCCAAATTGTGCCCACTGTTTTTGTCGTACGAGGACTATCAGGCGTGCATGAACGGCGGCAGGATGGCATTGAAGGCAGAGACGATGAGTGAGAACGAAAGCAATTACCAAGACGGACTGTCTTGCACTACATGCACACACCTCGGCGGCGAGGCCGATCACCCCGTTTGTACCAAGGGCGACAAACGGTGTACTTGGCGCAACATGGTAGACCACGATCCGATACAGCAATCCCAGCCCGAGACCTGCCTGGAGTGTCGGTTCTACGACGGTTTAGATGGGAAAGGCCGATGGTGTATTGGATCAGGGGGAAAATGTGAGTTAGGAGAATGCCGAGTATACGCACCACTTGCCCATGACCCTGGAGGAAGCGACACACCATTCCCGATGATAACCCCCGGCCCGGCTTGCGGCGGCTTCGAGGGGAAGGAAAAGGCCAAGACCGATCTTAGTAGCAGCGAGCGCGATAAACTGGACCGGCTCCGCGGGTTCTGGCTTGCGGTGACTCGTGGCACTCCACTCACACCACCGACACCGCCCGAGTTGCCCACCGAAGACACACCCGAGCCATTCACCCCGACCGACGAAGAAAAGGCGGAGGCGGACAGGGCGGCATGGGACAACGCAAGAGAAGAAGCTGAGCGGCGGGGGGAGCCGATGCCGTCGAAAACTGCCCCTAAATTGGTCGGTCAGACTGTAATTACAATCCACGAAAATTGGCATTACGGAACATCGACGCAAGATTATCGCCTCCCGGAAGGCATGACCACGAAAGAACTTATCGGGCGAATACTGGGAACATGGGATAAACAGGGGAGGGAAGAGCCAGCCAAATCTACCCTAGAACAACAGGTCGAAGACCTAAAGACCCAGCCGGTATGGCCGTACTTGCTTGGCCAGTTCGCGGAGTGGCAGAGAGCCTATGAAGCGAACGATACCGAGGCAATGGCGGCATGGCCGGCGTTCAAGGACGGGAAGTTCGTGAGTTCTACGCTATACCCGTCGATACCGACGAGGGAGCTAACTGTTACCTGCCATAAGTGCGATTCGGAAATGTATGTGCGGACCACGAAGGGAGGAGCGTTTACTCCCAAAATGTCGGCGGTCGTCGAGCCGTGTCCGAAGTGTATACGAAGACTGTGTAAGAAAGTGACCGTCAACTGCGAACGATGCGGAGAGGTACTGCCAGCGGTAGACACACAGGAAAGCCTAACCACGCCTAACATCTCGGTCCACGTTGAGCCGTGCCCGAAGTGTTGTGTGGAGCCAACGACCGATATGGTCATCGACCTTGGTAACGTTTCCCCGGAGGCGACGAACGTGAAGTACAAGATGAAAGACGGCACGGTTTTTACGCATAAGGAGTACATGGCGGTATTGGCAGCCAAGTGCCAGTCGTGCGATACACTCACCGATGAGGAGTCACAGGCCCGCCTCACCAGGACGCACACAATAGACCTTAAAGGGCCAGAGTACAAAGGTCCGTGGACCGAGAGCACGACGGCACGGCAGGACATCAAGCGGAGCCTCAAAGACGGCGTTGATTGGATACGCCGGCAAAGCGGACATAGCAAGCCGACGTTGACGGTTCCGATGCGACACGCAAAGTCGTTTTGCCAGTCGCAGGAGTTACTAGATTACTGGCAAGTCAAAGACGTGACGATATTTTGTGACCTCCCGTCTCCGTTGTATGGCATCTACGTGAAGATCGTGGACGACAATAGCGACCAAGACCCAGGGTGCCCGATATTGACGGCACCGCACGATAAACCTCTTTGGACCGTTCGCTTCCTGAACACATGCGAGCCGGAGGTGAGCGATGGATGAAAGAAACCAAGCAACCACCTACGGCCGTCTTCCGGGTGATTGTACCTGCCATGTATACCACGACGACTTCGGATACCACGGGCCATGGTGCGTCAGCACGTGCCAGAGGCTCGACATAGCAAGGGCGATTATCAGCGGGCAGGGATGGATTCGGTTTCACGATTTCAGGGTAAGTGATTACACGCTTATGATTCCCCTGTCGCACCAAGCTGAGATAGCAACGTGCCAGGAAATCGCTTCCCTTCTGCCAAGATACAAGAGGCAAGACCGGGTTATGCCAGATGAGATTTACGGCGTGCGGGTGCTGATCGATCCAGGTTCGACTTACGGAGTACCGACACTGATAGCCGAATCTCACGACGGTACGGAGACTTTCATGGTAAAATACCACGACACTTGCCCAGAGGTGAAGGGCGGCCGAGTGGTAGGCCCTGGAATCGAGGTGAGCGATGGGAATTAGACAACCGACACCGCCACCAAAACCTGGGGACAAAGCATACGACAAGGTGCCGAATCCTCCGCCACCGCCAGGGCATTGGGAAAACTGTACATGGTACGGACCATCGAGCACGGAACCTCCGAAGACGCCTCCGCCTCCACCACCTCCACCGCCCAAGTATGGACCATCACCGATATGTTGTTGCTATAAGTGGTGGTTGGCTCACAATCAAAGCAGAGGCATGTAATGGCCACACGTAGACGAACACGACGAACGAAACGCGGCAACCAGGCCGAGCAGTACTTGCAAGACCTCGTAGTGTCCACGGTCCAGAAGTACGCCCGGCAGTCACCTGCCGCTGCGTCGTTTCTGCGCAACCTTGGGTCGCTTGGCAACCTGATTAGCGTGATCGGCAGCATCTTTACTGGCCGCACACCGTCGAAGGCCACCGTCGAGCGTGCGATTGAGATAATCCTCAGCAAATCAGGCCAGCAGGCCCCTGGACGTGGACGGCGTGCCGAGGTGCCCCCTGGACAGCCGCAAGCACCGCCACGGGGCCGAGGAGTCAGACAACCGCCGGAAGAGCCTACAACCGCCCCCAGACGCCCCAGGAAGCGATTGACGCCCGAAGAGGAGGAAATGGAGGCAAAGTCGGGCGGGATACTGCTGGACCCGGTGGAGGCCGAGCAGTTGCGGATGAGCCGTGTTAAGGAGCACAAGGTATCATCGTCGAATGTCTACAGCTTCCGGTTTGTGAAGGAAGGCCGGTTCGATGGTGCCTTGTATGTCACGTTCCTAAGTTGGTGGCCTGGAAAGCCTGACCGAGGGCCGGGACCGGGTTCGACCTACGGCTATTTCGGTGTACCAGTATCAAAATACGTGAAGTTCCGTGCTCAAGCGACCACGGCATCGGCTGGCAATGCGGTCTGGGATTACTTGCGGGTACGCGGTAAGGGCAACAAGGCTCGACACCAGCACCCGTATCGACTGGTAAGCGGCGGGGCGTTCCCAGGCGGCGCGAATGACGGGGTGTACGTGCCGAGGAAGCAGACTCGGGGCGGATTACGGGTGCGGAACTTGCCAAACTTGCAAGGGCGTAGCAACTTGCGACCGAAGAGCTTCCGAGTGCGGGGCAATCCGGCCGAGAAGATAACGGACGTTACAGGAAGGACGCGGTTTGTATGAAAAAGAAGCCAGTGCGTAAACGAGTCAAGAGCCTCACTTACAACGGTATCACGTTCAAGGAAACCGAGATAACGGCGGTTGTGCTCAGGCGTGGGACATGCACGATTACGATTGAGCAAGACGACGAGAATAGTCCTAAGATTCAGGGGTTTGGCCCAAAGGCAAAGCAATGAACGACCTAATTGGACAATTGATTGGTATCGTCGGTTTTTCGCTTGGATTGTTATTTGGCGGACTACTGGTGTTTGGCGTAGTGATGGTATGCGACTGGTGGAAAAACCGAAAGGTTAGACCTCACGGCCATGCCCATACTTGTTTTACCGGGAATACACTCAAGGCAAAGGCTAACCACGAACAAGCGGACAACGACACTCTAACGGAATGAGACAATGGTAGCCAACATCACGAAGCAGCCGCGTGCCCCGATCGGTGGAACTCGCATCGGTGGACGATTCTACAAGGGTGGACGAACCCTGCCGAATAAGTATCGCAAGACGCTTACTGAGTCGTCACGGCCGAGAGACCCGGCGTCTGGTAGCGAAGAGGTGGCCCCGAACTTCGGGCGTGCTACGCTTCCCCACCTGATTACGTTCAGCGGGATGCAGACCACCTTGTCGCGGTCCTACCGGCACGCAGACGAGGCCATGCGGGATTCTATCACAAATGCCCACATGATGCTGAATGACCCGATGATTACGGAGCCGTTGTTCGGCCGGTTGAACATGACGGCGCTGGCTAACTGGCACATCGAGATCGACGACGAGGACAACGCGGTACATCGGGAGATTCGAGACGATATGGTGTGGCTGTTGAAGCAGACGCCGCGTTTTCTGTCATACCGATGGGCGTTGTTGCTTGGGGTGTGGTACGGACGTTACGGCGTCGAGAACCAATTCCAGAGAATTCGCAACGAGAAGGGCGAGAATCGTTACGTCGTCAATAAGTGGACCCCGGTAAGCGGCGACAAGCTGGTATTCCGGTACGACGATGGACGCTACAACTACGATCCAGACCAGCTTGGCATCCGTGTATCGCCAGCGTTGGCACCGACCGACTATCTGGCGGGTGAACGTCGATTAGAGCCGACAGCGGACGGACTGGCGTACTTCCTGGAAGATTGGGAGCGTAAGTTCTGGGTCATCCATTCTCATATCCACATGGACGGCGAGTTTGAAGACCCGCTCTCGGGTGGCAAGATCAAGGGCGTCGGGCTCCGGTCGTTCGTCTACTGGCTTTGGTATCAGAAGCAAGAGGCACTCGCCCAATTGTCAGAGATTGTCGAGCGAACGGCCCAGGGGTTCACGGTCTACTGGTATCCCAGCGGCAATGACAAGGCACGCGACGAGGTAGAAGAGATTGCCAAGCAGCAGGCCCACACTAATATCATCTTGATGCCGCGTGATCCGGAACTAGAACAATATGGCATTGAGCATCAACCTGTCAACACTCAGGGTATCGAGGCGTTGCAGACGCTCATCAAAGAGCAGTTCCAGAACCTCATTAAGCGGCTGATTATCGGCCAGACGTTGTCATCGGAAGCGGACGCTACAGGATTGGGCAGCGGATTGTCGGACTTGCAAGAGTCCACGATGTTGATGATCGGCAAGTTTGACGCTACGAACCTTGAGGAGTCGATTACCACCGACCTCGTGGTGCCGTTGCGAGACTACAACCACCCGAAGTTCCGCAACGTGGCTTTCCGGTTCAAGATTGATACTGAGAGCAGCGAGCCGGAGAAGGACTTGGAGGCGGCCCGGACGTTGTGGGATATGGGGGCGAAACTCAACGCCACGGAGCTTATGGACAAGCTGGGATTGTCGCAGCCTGGACCTGGAGACGATGGATTGCAGAACCCGTCGATTATGCAACAGGTTCAGTTGGCCGAGCAGCACATGGCAGGTGGCGGCGAGGGTTCGGATGCGTTGAGTGCTTTGATGGGTGGTGACGGCGCGTCGACTGGCGATGTACCGCCAGAGCAGATTCCAGGCGGCGAACCTCCGGTTCCTGGAGAAGACCAGCCGGAGCCGTTTGCAGGCGATTCGAGCGACCGGCAGTTCGGGCCTAGCATGTACGCGAAAGAGAAGCTTCCCATCGGCACGCAGCCCGACCCCGTGTTGCGGAAGAAGCTGACAAGGCTAACGAAGGCCGACGTGCCAAAGCTGCTTGCCTTGATGCCGTCAGCGGCTAACTGGATACGAGAGGGCCGCCCAGACCTCGCAGAGGCGGTTGACGAGTACGAGAACAGCGTATCGTACCTACGGGTGAACCAGCCCGACGTGGCGGCAGAGAAGCCAGACGACAAGCCGTTGACAGCTGAGCAGTACGCCAAGCAATTGAGCCTATTCGGCGACGAACCGAAGATGGTAGGCGAGACGAAGACGGAAAACGGGGTGACTTACGTTCTGAATCAGAACCATCGGTGGGAGAGGACGGGGGGAAAAGAGGCGAGTAAGAAAAACGATGTGGATAGTATGGTAGAGGCGGTTCTTTCTGGCAAGATCAGCCGAACAAAGGCCAACAAGGAAATGAAGGAATCGGGCGGCTATAAAGAGTTCACGGACGCCATGCGTTCCGTGAGAGAGAAACAGAGGGGCCGTAGTGAGTTCCAGGGGGCATCAGAAGAGGACAGGGCGAAAGCACAGCTTCTTCAGGGTGAGGTAAATAGTAAGCTGAAGGCACTATCTCAGTCAGAGAAAGATGCACTGGCTCCGCACATTGAGGCAGTATTCCGCAACGGAGTCCCGCTCGGCGTGACGGCGGATGAAATAATTGAACAAGTCCAGGTTGACTTTGATGAAGCCGAAGAGGAGCGGGACCAAGAAGAAGCCCGGCAGCAGGCCGAAGAGGCGGAATTCCAAGAGTGGAAGAAGTTCGACGACGCCTTTGAGGTCGTGCACCGTTCGTTGCTTAGGACTTTTATGGACATGGGTCTCGATGTGGTTCCATACAAATCCCAAAGCGGACATTCTCGGTATCTAACGGTATCGCCAAAAGACGGTAGCGACGAAATGGAGATTCGCATATCAGACCACGAGCAGGTAGAGGGCGGGGGATTCAATCCCGAAACCCAAGAGAGAAGTGGCGAGAGTACGATTGACCTAGTTATGGAGTCTCCGAAAGACAAGTTGGACCTCGCTGGCGTAGTGGCGGAGGTTCGTAAGCGAATGGGAGTTTCACCCCTCCAGACCGCCAATCAGTCCAAGTACGCCTACCACTACTTCCAGCCGGGCGATTACCGGGTCCAGCACATCATGGACGAACTGAGGGTAGTGGAGGGGACGAGCCTATGAACTACACAAACGCCACGACAACGACGGGCAACCTAACACGCGAAAGCCTGATAGAGTCGGTGAAACACGGCGAACGTGTAATGGCGGAATTCAATCAGCGGCGAGACGACGCATTGGCTAAAATCGTGTGTCCTACGTGCGGTTTTACTCCATACGCAACCGAACAAGGAACAGCGGAAGAGTGGGTATTTTGCGAACACCTCATCGAGCAACTAAAAAATGAATTCAAGGCTGTCGAGCCACCCAATCATTACGGGTTTCCGTCGAATCTTAGCGGAATTCGCATAGTCACCCGAGAAGAGGCGTTATCGTCGATGGCGTTTGCTAATACTTTCAAGATGGGCATGAGGTTCTGGGATGACACTTAATACCGAGCAACAATGGCGAGAGGCGAAAGCGGACGCTCCCGAGGGTGCAGTCGTAATCCTCCGCGACGGGCCGAACTACCACGCATTCGACGAGGATGCGAAGGTATTGAAGTACGCTCTTGGACAACCAGGGGCGACGAACGGCGACGTGCTGAACCATGCGTTGTCGATGATGCCGTGCCCGGTGGTGTTTGCAGAGAAGCACGCGAAGCCCCAGAAGTACGCCGAGTCCACTGTCTGGGTTTCCTACACTGGCAAACGAGGCGGCAAAGGATGGCAAAACACGCGAACCGGCAACGTGGTCTACGGTGGACCGAGACCCGGCGACACCGAATCAGGTGAAGGGCTTGGCGGACCACCGATAGCACCTGGACAGACTGAGCCGGCCGGCCCCCCGAAGCCAACGATGCAAAACCCGATCCCGCTCCCCCCTGGGGTTGATGCTTCGCTGGGGGCTAGTCCGGCTGCTGGGATTCCGGGGTTCAACATGCCGCCCGAGGGTTCACCAGGAGACGGACAAGCGGCTGATATCCAGACTACCGAGGGAATCGCCAACCTTTACGGCCACGACGGCGGCAGCGGAACCACCGAAGCCCGATACAATGCCTCGATTGCCAAGTCGATGGGGTTGGAAGTACCGCGTGGGATGAGCCCAGAGGACCAAGAGAACCTTGTCAATCAGTTCCTCACACATAATTCCCAGCAATTGCGGCTCCAGGTCGAAGCGGCTGAATCCTACGGCCACAAGCCACGCGGGAAGAAACTCACGACACGGGCGGCGAGTTCCGCGCGATACCTGATTACCCAAGCAGAGGATCAGGGCTGGCAAAAGACGGGGAACACGCTATCTGAGCAGTTGCAAGGTGCTTCCAACCACTTAATGGAGTCGGAATCCGAAATCCAGGCCCATCCTGGACTACAAGCGGCCTACGGGGCCTATAAGTCGCTTTCCATGGCGGCTGGCCCGCTGATTGCGTTGCCATTGGCGGCGGCTTGGGGCTTTATTAACCGAAACGGCAGTGTTCAAGAGGCAAATGAGCATATCCGAGCATTATCGGACCAACTTGGCATCCAATCGCCATTTGTGGCGCCGAAAACAGCAGAAACACCCGACGAGGAGCCCTCAGAGACGCAAGGGCAGCCTTCCGAGCCGAAAGCCACCCCAAAGGCCCGTACTGGCTTTGACCCGCTTACGGGTCCCCGGAGTGAGGACGTACGGCCTTCTGGGGAGGCTGACGGCGGTTTCTCGTTGACTGGAGAGCCGAAAGAGAAGCCGAAGCGGGCGGCACCGAAGCTGGGGACGGCTGCTGGACAGCGCCGTGCTGATGAGGCGTTGCGCGCCGAACAGCAGATAGCCGAAGCGAAGATGACGCCCGAACAGAGAACCGCAAAGACTGCCAGATTGGCAAAAGAGGCGGAAGAGCGGGCGACATTCGAGGCGGGGGCAGCCGAACGAAAGAAAGCAGAAGATGAGCGGCAGGCAACCCAAGTGGCTGAGGGGCAGGCGGAACGTGCCGAGACACGGGCTGCGACGATCCAGGAGAATACCGCCCGATACCAAGCGGCGCTGGAATCCGCACCGGTGGAACACCGAGAGAAGTTCGCGGCCGACATTGACAGCCTTTATGACCACTACCAGAAGCAGGCAGCGTCCACGCTACAGGCCCGGAGAACGCTTCTCGGCCAAATGGGCGTCAAGAGCCTTGGGAGCTTCACAAAGACGTTACAGCGGGCAGACGATGCCGATTCGGTTCGCAAGTTTGACGAAATGGTCCAGCTTGTCGAGAGCGCCCCGGAGACCTACGCCCCGCTATTCGCCCAGAACCTTGGAAAACAGAACCGCACGAAGAACGCCGACACCGAAGAACGGTTGATGGACGCCCTTTCGCAGCCAGAGTCGAGTTTCGCAGCCCCACCGAAGCACGAAGTCGCGGAAGAGTTGGCGGAAGAGGTGAGCCAGGCGTGGGCATTGCAGGAAGAGGAAGAGAGTTTCGACGTTGGCGGGTTTGGCGACGACGAGGGCGGGGAATTCGACGTTGAGGCAGCCGACAGGGAAATGGAGTTACAGGCGAGCGAGTTTGCGAAGAAGTTCGCCAAGCACCTAGCAGACGGCAAGATACAATCACCGAAACTACGAAAAGGCAAAGACAAATGACGAACCGGCTTGAGAAAATGTACTTAGATGGCGATCCTGTCAACTGTTGCGGATTGTGCTGCTACTATCTCGACAGAAAGCATAGAGAACGGGGGTTCTGTATGGTCAATCCTCCCGTAATAGTCGGAAACAGCCTGGAAGCAATGTGGCCAACAGTCTTAATGGACCATCCCCCGTGTGGCAAGTTCACGTTTAGTTCAAAGCGTGAAAACGAAGTGCAAAATTCACTGAAAGGCAAAGCATGACCACTGAATTCATCGAAATTCGGGAACCGATAAAAGAGGGTGAGACGTTCCAACATGCGGTTGATCGAATTGAGCAAATGTCTATCTGTGCCATTGGAGTAAACAGTATAATCCAGAACGGAGACGAAGCAATTGGGCGTATCCCCTTTCCCGTTGCGGACTTGATGGCGCGTCTGCTGAATGAAGAAATAATCAGAAATGCGTACCACTGGGGTGGTACTTGCCCTTGTAAATCGGGAGCCGACTGGGATCGGCAGCATCAACCACTCAAGTTTAGGGACGACCAATGACCACTGAATTCATCGAAATTCGGGAACCGATAAAAGAGGGTGAAACATTCGAGGATGCGGCAGAGCGGGTGCATAAGCTATTCCTAGGAGCTACCAACCCAGAGCATGTTGTCAAAGTTGGAAATGAGGCGGTAGGGCGTATTTCATTCCCAGTTGCTGACTTGATGACCAAAATACTCACAGGAAGTATTGCGGCCTACCAGTTCAATGACGGCCCCACCTGCCCATGCTGCAAACGAGATAACCCAGATTACGAACCGACACCGCTGAAATTCACGGACGACCAATGATAAACACCGAAAACCCACGCGACCCCCAAAAATGGGTAGAGCCAGCAGCCGCGAAGTGGCTGAATGCCGCTATTGACAAAGCAAAGCGAATAGGCTACTATGGGCAAGTCGGTCTTGTGATCCATTCGCAAAACGGAGTAATCACACACCTTAGTGGTCCAGAAGAACAAACGATGAAGCCACCAAAATAGTAGCCATCGCTACAGACTTGGGTACCGGAACAACCGAGCCCGTAATTGCCAAAAGGCGATTGCGGGCTTTTTTTATAGGCATAGCCATGCCAAACGCACCAGCACGATACGCCAGTATGGAAGAGGGCGAGTTTGAGGTATTCCAGAACATTCCCGTGTTTGACGAGCATGAGGGAGACGACGGAGTAATCTACGACAAGTCCCTTCTCGGCCATATTGCTCAGAATAACAACGATCGTATCGACGATACGGGCGATTGGTGTCCGATCATCGCGGGGCACACCCCCGACGAGAACGGCGTCGAGCAGCCGACCATCATTGGCTACGCTGGCCCGTTCAAGGTATCTGTGATTGGAAACAAAAAGCCACGGGCTTGCATCTTCGCGGACTTCCGCATCCACAAGGATCATTCGGACACGTTCAGGAAGAATCCCCGCCGTAGCGTCGAGCTATGGCCCGAGGATAAGCCCGAGGACCGATTCTTTGACCCGATAGCCGTCTTGGGTGCGGAGACACCTAAGCGGCCCCTGGGGCTTGTCTATGCCAAGGCTGGACAACCGTTGCGATACCAGCGGCCGGCAACGTCCAAGCCAAGCTACAAATACGACATGGAAGGCGGAGGTCCTACGGCCTCGTCGGCAGGAGCCCACAATGCGTTCATCCCCGGAAGTACCGGGAAAAAGAAGAAGAAACCCATTACCTTCAACATGGAGGGACTTAATATGCAAGCTGACGAAATCGCCCAATTGATTGAAGCTCTTGTTCCTGTTATTCAAAGCGAGGTTGCCGACCAAATGAACGCGATCCACACGAATGACGCGGACGCGGATATTATCGAAGAGGCGGCAGAGGTAGTTCCAACACCGCCGATGGAGCCGGGGGCAGAAATGCCGATGGACCCGCCGATGAATGTCCCGGCTGAAGAGCCGGTAGCCGAAGTTCCTGCCGAAGAGCCGGTTGGAGACATGCCGGAACCTGCCGGCCAGCTTCCTGTCGAAGAGGAAGACGAACGAACGCCGTTCGCTAAGTACGCCCACGGCAAGTGCATGGAGTACATGATGGGCGACGATGACGACATGCACAAAACGGGAGCCCATGAAAAGTGCATGAAGTTTGCGGCCGGCCTTGACGACGACGACGCTATCCAGATGGGCAAGGTCATGGAAGGCGGCGACAACGACGACGAAAAAGCCTTCTACAACAAGCTGCACTACGGGCTTATCGGCGAATCTGTTTCCGCTGGAGAAGGTGCCGTCGATTCGGGAATTGATTTTGCCACGCAGAACCGCAAGCGTTACGGACTCGGCGAATACGCGGGCGGTGCCCTTGGCACTGCGGCCGGTACTGCCGTTGGTGGACCGACTGGCGGTGTGGTTGGCGGTGCGGTTGGAAGTGCTCTCGGCGGCGCTGCTGACGAAGCCGTGGAAAACAATAAGCGCGAAGAGGGCGATACCATGTATCAAAAGAAGTACGCCAAATCCGAAGCAGCCCGCAGCGAGCTGGCTCAGAAAAACGCCAAGTTGAATGAGCAGCTTCGCGATGTTCGCTTCAAGGAGCGATACGCAAAGCGGTGTTCTGCCATTGAAACACTTCGTCACCAGGGTGTTGTTATTCCCGACGACGAAGTAGATGCACACGAGCATCTTGACAATGAACAGTGGACTGAGCATACCGAGCGAATTGCTAAACATTACCAGAACCATGCCAGTCCGCAGCTCGCTTCCTTGGCACACGCCAAGGATAACCGATCGGCGGACACCAAGGGCGATGCGAACTCCGCTGAGGCCCTCGAAATCGCCCTGAAATTCCGCAAGGAAGGGAAGGACGTATCGTACAAAGCCGTGATGAACAACCTGATTAAGAACAATGGAACCTACGTGGAGGAATCGACCGCCACGAAGTAGGAAAACACGTTTACTGGGTACTGGAACAACCAAGCCCGTATTACTCCAGCGTAGGAGTAGTGCGGGCTTTTTTCATAGGAGAAAGACAAATGCCTTTCGAGAAAACACCTTTCACGGCGGGAGCAGATATTGAGCTTCACCGCTTTTTCTACCTGTCGGCTGTTGGCACCGCGCTTCAGACCGACGCCACCACCAGGGTCAGTATGGGCGTTGTTACGGGTGCTTCCCGTGAAGCCCCGCAAGATGGCTCGGAAACTGCCGCTGCCATCTCCGGCGATACGTTCGAGTACCGAGGCCCCGGTGACAAGGTGCTCGTCCAGGATTCCGGTTCCGGACTCACTGCCGGAGCTTTTATCGGAAGCCATACAGACGGCAAGGCGATTGATACCGCGGACGGCACTATTGCCCTCGGTATCGCCCTGGAAGCTGTCGGAGCCGGAGAGATTGGCGACGTGTTGCTGATTTCGCCGTACCTCCACCAAACCACTTAAACCCAACCAAGTCGTCAGTTTAAGACTACTTGATTCCAATATAGGAGAGTTATCATGGCAATTACTGCCGTAACGCCTGGTGCACATAATGTATTCATCCCGAATGCGGACGCCACCAACAACATGGTAGTGGACTTCTCGCGCAACATCAACAAGTTTGCGTTGCCGAGATACGCCCAGTACATTCCGGTCCAGAAAATCGACGGGCGGTATATCCGCATGACGATCGAGGTTGCCGGGCGACTCATTAACACCAACCTTCGAGACTTCGTATGGGCCGATGGCACCGAAGCTCCGCAAGGATACGGGAACCGGGAACTGTTCGAGTACCAGAACTACCGAACGACCCGATATGCGTTCCCCGTCCCGTTTGGTGAACTGACCGCCGACCAAGCGGATTGGGACGTACTTGCCCAGCACGCTCGCATCATGGCTCAGTTGGCCATGACGGCAAGAACCCAGTCGGCACTTACCGAGATGGATGCCAACATCAGCCAGACCGCGACGGCCACGTCGATCGGAACCGGCAAGCATGATGTATCGACAACCGCCAGAAAGGACATTAAGCGGTCGTTTGACTTTGCCGCAGACGTGATCCAGAAGGCGACACTGTCGGCAGTTGGTCCACAAGACCTCCACATTGTCGTTGGCAGTGATTGGGCTCGGCGAATTGCCGTATCCCAAGAGATTGTTGACCATATCAAGCAATCTCCGGCTGCCCGCGAAGAGCTTGAAAAGGGCCTTGCCCCGAACAATCGGTTCGGCTTGCCGAGCACGCTCTACGGTTATCCCATCGAGATCGAAACGACGGTCAAGGTTACGTCCCGCAAGGGTGTTAGCGGCGGAACCAAAGTGGCCGCGTACATCTTCGACGGGGACACCGTTTACATGGTGAGCCGACCGGGTGATCTTGAGGGTGTTGAGGGTGCCCCCTCTTTTAGTACCCTTACGGCCTTCCTCAAGGAGGAGATGACAGTCGAATCGAAGCATGATCGGGACAATCGAATGCATAAAACTCGAGTTGTTGATGATTATGACTTGGTAGTAACCGCTCCGATTGCCGGTTACCGCATTACGGACTGCCTCACATAGCAGACCTTTGCCTTACCGTGGGGCGGTGAAGGCTTGGAGTCTCCCGTCCTGCGGTTTTGCTTTCGGTGAATTATGCCTTACGCAACACCCGCAGACCTGATTCTGTATTTCGATTCGCGAACCATTGGTGGGATAGCATCCGACGATGGGACCAACGTATCGGAATCAGACCAGCAGACCGACCCTAAGATCGTTGCGTCCTTAGACGCTGCCAGCGGCCAGATTAACGCTGCCTGCCTCCAGGGCGAGCGATATAGCATTGCGGACATTGGAGGGCTCATAGGCGACTCTAGGGCCTTCCTGGAGCAACTGACGTGCGTGGTGGCAATGGGCATCCTCTGGAGACGCAAGCCGTACCCAGAAGACAACCAGGCCATTACGAGTATGCTCCAGTGGGGAGAAGAGACGTTAGGCCGTTTGCGGTCTGGCGAATGGGTCTGGGATGTAGCGGAGAACAAAGCGGCGGGGCGTGCTGAGGTCAAGGGCATATCCCGAAACGAAATGGCGCAAGACTGGCATCTCGTAGCCGATCGCCTTAGAGGCAAAGGCAAACTATTCCCACGTCGCCGGACGTTCCAAAACAGATAGGTGAGACCATGACGATCGAGCATGTAGTTGCCACGAACACCGGAGTTCTCGTGTCATTTGCTGGCAACAGCCTTGGGTATACCCGAGACGGTGTTCGCATTCGGATCGAACCGAGATGGGGAGACGTAATGTCTGACGACTGGGGCGGTGAAGGCGGAGCCCCTGCCGACACGCAGATACTTGGTGAAATCGCAACGGTAACACTGGACTTCACTAAGTATGACAAGGCGTTTGTCCAGCAGCTTACGTCGTTCTCCAAAAACGGTTCGGCTGGGTTGCTTCCTGCGATCGGCACACTTATCCGGCAGGACTCGGAATTTGGAATACTCATACTGGCTGGCTCAATCGAGACTTGGACATTCCCAGTGGCATTCCCCCGCGAAGCCTATGAAGTCAATAAAGGCACGAAATTCTCGACGGCCAATGTCGGTTTTGAGTGCTGGAGAGATGCCCCCGGCACCCCTGGAAAACTGTTTACAGTTTAACGACAAGGAGATACGCGATGTTTTGGACAAGGCAAAGACGCGACATTTTCCAGTACTGGGACGGCGTACGGAAACGCTCTATCGACCCCGAAGTAGCTTGGAAGTTAATGTGGTCGGACCCCGACTGCGTTATCAAAGACGACTTCAAGTCGGCGGATGCGGGCGACGTGGACGCATGGGACCGTATTCAAGCGATGGGCCGCCGCATGTTTGGGGTCAAGGCGTATTCCGACACCCAACCAGGGCTTACTGAGCACGAACTGAGTAAACTGATTGGCGAGTTTGTGCGGTATATGGGTGTGCTCAAAAAAAAACAAGAGAAATCGCGGACGCTGTGGGCACTTTCGGTTGGGGGGTTGCAGGGCGCATCGACCACGCAACCCGAGTCGGAATCATCCTCAACACCGAGCGAGTCGAAAAGCGAAGAGCCGTTGGCTACCTCCTAGCGATTTCGGCAGCGATTGGAGATATGAATATAGACCAATCATGGTTTGATTCGGTATCCCATACGGAAGAGGAAGCGTCGGCATCCATGCAGCGATACGAGTCCAGCAAGCGGTAAGGCACAATGGCAGACGAGAAACTATACGACTTGATAGCTGAGCTTGTCGGCAATGACTCGTCGAGTGCTGAGTCGCTTGGACAAACAGGACAACGGCCGGAACCCGAAGCACCTCCGATACAACAACCTCCACGGGAGTCAGGCCCCAAACCCAGCGGCAAGAGCCTTACGGAGTCGCTGGAGTCTATCGGCAAGACGGCTAAGGAGACTGGCGGAGCGGCAAAAGACTTTGCGGAATCGGACTTCGGACGAGGTGCGATGATTGCGGCCAGCGGGTTGGCAGCGGTTGGGGCAGCGGCTATTGCGATCCCAACGGTCATTAAAGGCTGGAGTGAATCGCTGGTTGAAGGCAAGCGGGGCTTGATGGCATTTAACGGTGCCATTGCTGGCGTGATACTGAGAGCGGAGCAACGACAGATTGAGAGGAAGATTGAGTCAGGAACCAGGACATCGGGGACCACTAGGTTTTTGTCGGACGGGCTGGAAAGCCTCAAAGACGAGATACAGCCATTCCGAGACTTCGTGAGCAACGCCATTGCCATTCCATTGGGCGTGATTATCAGGGGAATAAGTCTTGGCGTGAAGATGCTGTCGTACCTTCCTCCGATATGGGTGGTGTTGAAGGCGCAGGAATTGATAACCAGCAATGGACAGAAAGATACTGCATTCCAGAAGTGGAATGACCAAGTTAAGGCAGGTGCTCTTGAGAGACCTCCAGAAGACCAATGACAACAGCCACCTATAACGGTATTGTATTCCAGGACGTTCGCACGCATAGCGTCGATTCGGAAGTGGTATATGATACAGCAGGTGGCGTTGATCCGATTTACACCAGAAAAATAGTCGTAGTTGAATCCATATTCCACACAAGCACGGGAGACGGACTCGGCCACCAGATAACGGGTGAACTGGGTATTGGCGTAGAAGCCGCCCTGAGACTCTTGGAGATACCTCGACGGCCGTTCAATTTGACTATCGGAAACTCCAGTTTGATAAATGTGATACCTGGAGCAACCGAACCAGGAGTTGTGATTAGAGGCGGTGGAGACATTGACCTGAATAATGGCCCGAAGCCCAGTTGGACGCTCAAGGAAATCGTAGGCACAAAAACGGCTCGGATTACGTTTCGCGTCGAGCTTGCGACGGCAGCTTGTGGAACGCCAGCGGGGCTTACCAACCTGCGGTGGTGGACGACAGACGACGTTGATGAGAACTGGTTTACGACTCGAAAAATAGATGGGAAACTCAGGGTTGCCACAAAGAATACAAACCCGCATTCGCTGAGAAACCTGATATTCCCGCCGTTGCAAAATGGGTTCAAGCGACAGTCGATGAGCTTTATTGAGAACCCGAACGGCTTGGAATTGGATTTCACGATAAATGATTTGGAGGTTTTCCGCTCGGCACCTAAGCCAACAACAACATGGTCTGGCGTGCATCGCGTAACAACGAACACCCCAGGTGGAACGGTAGCAGAAGAGGAAGTAACAGTAACGCTCAACGCTCCGCGTGATACGCCGCAAACCAAACTGATTACGTTAGCCCAAAATATACTCGACTCAAAACTTGCGTTTGTTCGGGAGGTAGGCGGCAAGGGCTCAAGTGACAAGAACAGGGTGATGCTTGTCAACTACGCGATGGAAGCGGCATTGGAAGACAATCGGGTAACGGCAACGGCGAGAATCAAACACGTAGGCGACAAGGGGTTGTTGGCTGTATTGAAGTCAGGCGACTTTGGACAGTCACTTCCGGCCGACATAGGTGAGGAGGCGTATGACCCAGATGTATCACGGTTATTGACGGCTCCTACTGCTGGTTTGTCGGGGATATTTATATCGGCGATGCAAACACAATGCCAGCCAGCAGTAATGCCAAACGCTGGCGGCGAGACGGAAACCAACCCAACAGCCAGGAACATTGAATCACCGACAAAAATTGACAAAGCAACACTTCCTCCAGAACCAGAAGAAGATGTATACAACCAAACACATAAGGATTCGATGTACCTTACGAGTAGCGTGACTAGTGAACTTGTAATCGCAAAAGGAAACAAGACACTTGAGACGGGTACATCATCGAGTGCCGATGCCGAAACTGAAACTGTCGATTTAACAAAGGGCATCACAACCAGAATCATCACGGTTAAGGCTACGAGATTGGGTTTGTCACCAGTGGCACCTAACCCGGCGGATTTCACAGACGCAAACGGTATTTTCCATAAATTCAAGAACGCGGTAGTCACGCTGTATAACGCAGGACAGGACAGTGCGAAAACACCGATTTTTGGAGCAAAGGCCGTACTGACATTTGAACTACGCCGAACACCGGAACTAGAAGAAGGTGGGAAAGACACCGTAAGACCAGTTCAGCTACAGTATACAACCAGCGAAGCAGTCCAAGGATCAGGTGCGATACTGAAAGTCAGCAATCTATTCCTACAAGGTAAGTAGAGGACATATCATGGCCATTGACACAGCGGCACTATTCGCGGACATGGGCAAGGCGTTCTTCGCTATGAATACGGCCATTGCCGCCTTGAAGACTACGGGCACGGTAGCGACCGAGACCGAGGACTATACCGCCGAAGTCGGAGCGGCCACGATTGCCTTTCAGAACGCCGTAGCGGCTGCTGCGGCGGCCGTTGCTCCGATTGTGAACGCTGGGCAGTCGTACAACACGACGATCCGCCAGACGATCTCCAACTTGATGATTCAGTACGTGAAGACGGACAACCAGCAGTTGTCGGATGGGGAGTTGGTCAACCTAAATGAATTGATTCGGCAAATGATTGCGGATACCGACAACCAGCGAGTCGAACAGAATGAGCCCGCCGTGGTAGATGCAGGGCAAACGGTTACGGCTGCTGGCTTTGCTGGCGACAATCGCCTGGACATTACAGGGCACGGCTTCATAAACGGCGATAGACTGATTTTCTCCACCACTACTACGTTGCCAGACCCGTTGGCGTTGTTGACCATCTACTACGTTGTCTCCGTTGCTACCAATGATTTTGAGGTTTCTCTTTCCCCAGGCGGAACGTCCATAACGGGCGTGGACTCTGGTACTGGAACACATACCGCCACCCTTACTGCTTTGGTTTATGGCAGCGACTTCCTGCCGACTTCTGCATCATCAGCCAATAATGGAGACGGTATTCTCAATCGCTCGACGCTCCGTGGTGATGGGTTGGTAAACGAGCATATCCTGAGAGAGAACATCGAAGGCAAGGTTACGGCGATAAGCACTAACCAGGAAGCAACATTTAGCACCACAAGCCAATTGCAAGTCAACAAGCTGTCTCCCGATTGGCCCGGCGGTTCGGGAATCTCCACTAGCTTGACGAGCTATGTGGGGGCGAGCGGCATCAATCTTGTCAACGGCACGTTTGAGACGACGGATACGAACGAAGACGACTTGCCGAGCGGTTGGATTGCAGTTACGGCCACGCTTGGTACGACAGTGAACGTGACGCCGATTGAGGTGCAAACGATTGAAGTTGATGCCGCAGGCGGTGCAGGACCACCTACGTCTGGTTGGTACACTATCACGCATATCGACAAGGACAGCAATGCACAAACAACCGTGCCTCTCGTGTGGAATGCCTCTGGTTCCGCCGTGCAATCGGCACTGAAACAACTAAACGGTCTTGGCAATATCACTGTTTCAACTAGCGGGACTACCCCAGCTTTTACACATACCATCACGTTCACGGGCGTTACTAACCCAGCCGCGGTGACAGTTGACAATAATACCGACGCTGGAGACTTCACGGTTGTTACCACCGTGGCTGGCAGTGCCAACGTTATGCGAGGTGCCCGTTCATTGCAGTTTACTGGAACCGCTGGAGCCGAGGAAACAGATATTGCATACCCAGTAACACTCCAGCCAGCAACGGTATACGCATGTAGTGTATGGGTTATGTCTGACGATGTCCCAGCATCAGGGGCCATGGCTATTGTGTTGACTGATAGTACAGACTCAACCGTTCCGATAGAGGATGACCAGGGGACAGGAAACCAGCTATCAATTGATATAACCGCAATTGATGGAACCTACACTCAGTATTCAGCTTTCTTTAGAACACCAACAGTGCTTCCCAACGCCGTGTTCCTTAGAATTTTACTTTCAACGGCTATCGCCGACACAGACGACGTTTTTGTTGACGAACTATGCCTAGTCCCCGCCGTTGAACTCTACGCGGGCGGACCATTCGTCGCAATGTTCACTGGACCGACCGATTGGGCAAGCGATGACGAATTTGTATTCACGCCTTCCAACGCACAGGCGGGCGAAGTCCACACTTGGCTGGACCGCGTTTTCAACCTGTCGGGCAACAGGCTGTTGTTTGACAGCACAACGGACCCCGGCGATTCCGGGTACCAAGACGACCAGATAATCACGTAACACTAAAACCCTAAGCCTCACAGAGGCAGCATTATAAAGGAGCCTAACATGGCAGTAGCACCCGTACTTCACGGAATCGACACTGGCGGAACCACTGGCGAACGTCCGAATGCCCGTGCTCAGCATGGAAGCACGTACTACGACGACACACTGCGTCGTCATCTGGTATTCGATGAAAACCTTGGCGTCTACGTCCCCACGGACGGCGGATACTACAAGGGCGGGCAAAACCTGTTCGACGACTTCCGGGTTGCCGATGCTGGTGCCGCTGCCCTGATTAACTGGGACACGGCGGACGGTGGAGACGATGCGGCAGCACCGTGGGCTCTTGCGGCTGTAACGAGTGGCGTGGCACGCGGTTTGTCTGGGGATTCCGACTCATCGGAAACGTCCGTTACGTCGCTCACGCACTCCCTTGCCTGGCAGGCCGACAATGGCGGCTTAATCCTCCAGGCAAAGGTGAAAATAGACACCGTTGCCAACTCGGCATTCTTCGTTGGTTTTACGGACGTTCTCGCCGGGACCACGGTAGAACTGCCGTTTAGTATGTCCGTTATAACGTTGACATCGACGGCCACGGATGCGGTAGGTTTTCTGTTTGATACTGCTTCGACCAATGACTTTTTCCATTGCGTGGGAGTGGCAGACGACACGGATGTTACGTTCGTTACGAGTGCCGTTCTTCCAGTTGGTGCAGCCTACAATGTGTTGCGGCTCGAAATTAGTGCCGCTGGACAATGCGTATTCAAGATCGACGGCGCAACTATTGCGACGATTGCGGCTTGTGTCACGGCAGACGTTGCACTAACCCCGGTATTGGCTGTTAATCCGCGAACTACGGCAGTCAGAAACCTGGACGCCGATTACATTGCCGTATTCGACGAAGGATAAATAACTCGGTTCGCCGAGACAACATAAAAGGAGGCTATCATGCCCGATCCAATTGTTACTGAATTTGGACACGACCGTAGTGGTACAACCCTTGATCGACCTGCAAACGCTCCTGTTGGGGCGATTTTCTACAACACGACTACTGGAGCCCTACAGGTGGTTGCCAGTTTGTCGTCGGGCATATCGCAGTGGCAGGAAGCCGCTGACATTGGAACGGGTGGCATTACGATCAATGCCGCTCCCCGTGCTTTTGAGCTTAGCAGTTTCGTTGCCGATGGCACGGAAACCGATGGAGCGGTTATGCGAGTTGGCTCTGGCATTGGAGCAAGCGGCTCGGTGTTTTCCACGGCGGGTACGCGGGCATTTGCCTTGTATCTGCAATGCACGGCCACGACTGGCACATTCACTGGAATGAGGCTGCGGTCAATCCTCAATCCAGCCAGCGGAAGTGCTACCAGTGCCAATAACCTGCATTGCCAAGCGTCGGTGATGGACAGTAAAGATGCGGCAGTCGTCAACTGCGGTTTCTTCGAGGTAGTCCTAAAGGGAACCAATGACGTTGACTGGGTGCGATGCTTGCTGACTAATCTGGATAGCCCAGCCACCTCGACGTATTCGGCTGGCCTTATCAATACCCATCTACGCACGCATACAGCGGGTGCGGAGACGATGGGTGGCGTTGACGAACAGTTGCGGATTGAAAACGAAGCCGTTGGCACCACTGGCCGCCAGATGGACTCGTTTATCCGTTGCATGGCCACAAGCATGAGCGGTGGTATCAAGGGTGCTGACTACCTCATTGACGGCGGTGTAGCTACGTCGCTCCTTGGGACCGCTGTTTTGCGGCTCCCTGCCGACAGTGTAACGGCTTGGGATACCGCAAGCGACAGTGGCGATACGGAAGCTGGTGCCATCAAGGTAGTTATCGGAACTGCAACTCGGTATATCCAACTCTACAGTGATGTCCCCGTTGATTGATCCAACGAAACAGACGCATAGCGTCACAACAAAGGAAGAAACCATGAAGGCAAAGAAGATCGACTTGTCGAGCTACTCAACTAACCAACACAACGAGAAAGGCGAACCCGTTATATATGACGTTCGCAAGTCGCTGGTAAATGTTCTATTCCATCCTGGATTGCAGCTTGATCCATTCCAGGTATTAGAAGCCAATGAACTGGCAGACAAAATCCGCATCGGCGGGGATGAAATCTTGTTGTCACAAGCTGAGTACGCCAAGGTTCTGGTAGGGCTCAAAGTCGTCAAGGGGTGCCAGGAAGCGGATGTAGAATTCGTCCGACGCCTTATCCATGCCGAAGAGGTGGAAGTGGAAGAGTCAAATGGCTGAAAAAAGCAGCACGATTGGCGAAGTGTTGACGCGGGTGGTGGCTCGGCTAATCGACCAGATTACCGACGCCACCACCACGACGTGCTATATATCTATGGACCCGGATAGACTCGACGCGGGCAACCCCGGAGCGATTATCTACGTGGTGACACCCGCCCCTAGTGGTTCGTTTAACTTGGGCTACCAAGACGGCGGAGGCCCAAATCAGGTAACTACCGAGTGGCCTATTGTCGTTACGGTCCACAACACGTACATCAATGACCAAGTGGCCCACGAGACGGAATTCCTTACCAACGCGACCACGGGATTAATTCCTAAGGCTACTCTCGTGCTAAAGGCCCTTGTGACGCACTTCCTGCAAGACGCCGCCGATACGCCAAACGAGATTCTCGCACAGCCGATCACGGTCTACGACGCCGCCGTTCAGAAGGTGCCATCGAAACGGCGGGGGTCGATGCAATTTGGGTTCCTAGCCGTCTTTGATTGGGACTTGTCATAATGGCCGAACTCACCTATGGCGGTTACCCTCTGCTGTTCGATTCCGAGCAGAACATCGGCGACTTTTTGGAGCGGCACCAGGACCTTGACGACTTGCGACACGTTACTGAATCCATCAATCGCGTTGGCTCTCGCAAAGACGGTCTTACGTGGCCCAACTATCCGCCGTTGCCAGATATTCGCCTGAATCAGTTGTACTGGCCTACGGGGGCGTCCAGGTGGTCTATCGGCTACTTCCTGGCAAGCACCGCACAGACAGAACTGATAACGGAGGCAGCGTTCCCGACGAGCGGCACGAACACCAGCCTTGAATTGAAGGTAACGAGTAACAACACCTTCACGGCCCAAATGTTTCTGCTGACGCCCCGCAAGGTATCGTGCGTTGACGACGGGAACAATCTCTGGCTGTTGCCGCTGGTAGACGAGCGGTACTACTGGCAGGACCGAAACGTCGGAGACTTCGAGGTAGTCACGGAATCGGGCTCATCGACAACGTGGGCGGAACTGGTTAGCCAGTTGGCTTCTCAACTTGGGATTACAATTACAACAGAAGATGCCGCGGACTCAAAATATCTCACTCCAGACGCTACCGAGCTTACCCGTCGATTCGACAACGCGGCTGTTATGCTTGACGCGGTAGCCCATTCGACAGGGAGGCGGTTGGTTCGCTGGCCTGACGGGACCATACGGCTAACAAATTGGTCAACAGCAGCGGACCAGTTGACTGTAAACATTGCGGCACATACGCCGTGGACACAGATAGCAGGTGGTGACTTAGACTATGGCCCGGTGCCTGCAATCGTTCGGATAGTGGCAAGAGCCTACGACAACGGGACAATCCAGCCAGGGCAGACATTCGATTACAGCGAAGCCGCCGGGTTACACTTGACCGACCCCGTTACGACGGCCGACACGGAACACACGATCCACACTACCGCACAAGCCAACTGGCCTCTTGATTCGAGTGGCTCGCCAATAGCCCCGCAACCCGAAAACGATGTCAACCTTGACAACCTCGCCGAGCAGATTGCGTCCGACTATTACGACTCCACAATAATTGCCTATGACCGCACGTTCAACGGAATCAAAATTTGGGAGCCGGGAGGATACGACGACCATATCCTTTACCAGTTTGGGGGCGAGTTTGGACGGCCCGACTTGTCGGCGGTAACGAGTATCAGTAAAGACAACAGCGGCACAACGGCGACTACGACGCTAAAGCGGGACTACCAGCGGCAAGCGTGGACGCGGGTACAAAGCCCACCACACAACGCGGCTACCGAGTGGCAGTTATCGCAAGACGATAGCGAGTTTGTTGACGCGACTAGTTTTGCTTTCTGGACGGCGAAGGGAACGTCTGATACCTCACTTGGCTCAACTACAATCGGTGATGCAGTCGTTGTTGCACTGGACGATGTGATTGATAGCTCTGGGAATATATGGGTTTGGAGCGATGCCAATGACACGATCCAAGTAACGGAAGCCGGAATCTTCACATTCACACTCTCCGGTATGTTTGAGTTTGCTACAGCCTCCGCTCAGTCTATCTGGGTGTTTTTACAGGAAGACCTGGGCGGTGGGTTTGTGGGAGTGGAACGATCCTTACGAGGATTCGAGCATAGTTCCGGCATGGGGGATTCCCATAGCTACATGCACTCTATTACACACCGCGTCACTGCCGGTGCGACTTATCGGGTCATGGGTTTTGCATCGGCTGCAAATGGCACTATTGTGTCTGATTCATTGAACCCGATATTCTTTCCCTACCAAGAAAACAGTCTCGACATCGTTAAAGAGAACTGGAAATGATCGACGTTTGCATGACCGCATGGCCGACGCGAATGGACCGGGTCTTTCACTTTGCCATGACGCTGGACGCCTTACAACGCAATCTCTCAGGAGCCGACTTCCGGTTATTTTGCTCAGTCGAAACCGAAGGGAGCCTGTTGACCAAGGAACTGGAGAAAGTCGCCTACGACTTCGCGGTAGAGCTATTTTGGCGGGATGCCCCGGCGAACCTGGGGGCCGCGATGAATTCGGCCTTGAGGATGGGAGACTCGGAATTTCTGCTTATGGTCCAAGATGATTGGGAATTAACCGAACCACTAGATGTAACCGAGTCCGTCGCGTTCCTGGACCACCACCCGGATTTTACCGCCATAAGATACCAATTCGTTGATTCGATGCGGTTGATTGACCATTTGGACGGCTTCCAGGTGGTTGATATGTCGCAAACATGGCCGTTCCTGGATTCTCCACGGCTTCAACAGAGGTCGATGGTGGTAGAATACGGGGAGCAGGTGGAAGGACTAAAGCACTGTGCAGCCGAACACCGATACGGACGGTATATTGCCCGGCTTGGGGCAAAGATAGCCGCTTACCCGCGTTCCGTGTTTCGCCACCTTGGAACGGAATCAGCAAAGACAGAGGCAGAACCATGTCCCGAACCATCATCGCCGCAATTATCGTCGCCACGGCTGTAGGATGCCAGGAGAAGCCCGTTACGCCGTCGTCACGGCCGTTGTGTGAAATACCGGGAGTTTGTGCCCTAATCGTGCGTGGACCGTCTGACAGGACCATCTACGCCGTGGATTGCGACGGGAACCAATATGGGGACATTGTGGCGGCTATCATCCTGCTGGACAAAGGCGAGGATCGTTACGGACGGGGCTGCTTGACGGATCGGCAGAAGTCAGCGATGCTGGTGGCGATTCATCGGAATTCCCTTAATTCCGACTCCAGGGCATCCGGTGGCCCCTTTCGTTCTCAATAGCGGCTGAGAACTCATCCCGTAGGCTCCGCACAACCTCACCAGCGGCCTCCCAGGCTTTGGCTTGACTCTCAGCCGCTATTAGCGACATGAGGCCCAGGGCGTGCGTCATTCGCACCTCTGGCGTCATTTTAGCCAAGTCGGCAACGCAATCGTTACAGATTGGCAGCGACACGGGGATAGTTGCGAGCGGCCGTAGACATAGGCGGCAGATATTCATACTGGCATTATACCAGCCTACGGATTATCCAGGCACCCCACGCGTTGCTTTCATCGCCTCTTTCGCTGCCCAAGCCGCCCGCGTGTTGTCTCCGCACACGTAGTAGCCGACAGATAGTCCTAGAGTCCATGGCAGTCTGGGCTTGCACAGCATGATAAGCTCGGTCTGGAACGCGAACCACAGTTGATCCTCCCCATCGTCGCGCCGCTTGGCCATTGCCTCTTGCACCAGGGCGTCGTCGTTTCGGTCGGTGAGTGGGTCGAATGTGGTGCATTCCCCATAGCTGTCAATCCGTCGCCGTACAATCGTGGTGTGCGTGCTGAATCGAAATTGAGTAGGCTCGCCCTCGGCTATGTCGTCTATGAGCTTAGCCGCGAACTTCGTCAGCTCGGCGCCGGTTGGCTTGTCGGTCATAACTCAGTCACCTCTTGAATAGCGATTTGTGCCAGTCGAGAATTAGGGTAGCTGTTGCTATCGCGGTAGCCACACTCACACATCCAACGGTACCACGAATGAAGCCCAACCTCGCATAGCCGCATCGTGTGGCCGCAACAGACGCACTTGGCTTCGTTGTCGGTCATTTTGGCTGGTCCTTTGCGTCTTCATCGTCTGCCCACGTAACGTCTACATCGCAATCCTGGTGGTAGAGTTCCCATTTTTGGAATGCCACCATGTCGTCAAGTATCACTTCACGGGCTTCTCCGTCAAAGGTGTATTTCACTCGTACCTTTTTCATTCCACGTCCTTATTTTGTGCCAGCCCCCGTGCCAGAATCGCCCGGGCGGCGGCAAGGGGGAAAGTTTCGGCCCATTGCCACAAAAACGGCGATGCCTCTATGTAGACGCCATGTGGTCGATCTGGTATATCGTCCGCGTGACATGACGACCATCCTCCCGTCCGATCCAACGCTTCGTGGGCCGCGTTGTGACAGGTGGAGTAATACTTACCGCCCTTGGTGTACCACCACGCTAAGTCTCTGTCAGGTTCGCCAAGTGCCAGCGACACAAGCCGGTCAAGTTCCGGCCCCGCTGGCATCGCGGCTATCGCTTCGGGGGTCAGGTCGTTAATGTCCATCGGGGCCTCGCTTTCTTAGCTTGTCGAATCCGGCTCGTTCACGACATCTACGCGAACATTCACTTGGGCAGTAATTTGTACTTTCGTGCGGGGACGCCCGCGATTGTCCTTCAGCGACACGTAGACCTTTACGTCTTGCTGCACGCCCCTGTCGTATGTGTCGATCCTCACGTCCATCGTGGCGGTGTGGATGCCGTGTTTCTCCACGAGGATTGCCATTGCCTTGGCGAACTCGACAGCCTCGGGCGGTATCTCTGGCACGTCTACTACCAGTGTGCTGTTCTCATTCATCGGAGCCCTCGCTTTCCGGCTTGTCTACAGGGACAAGAACCAATTTGTCGTCTGCTATCATATTCGCGTGCTGGCGACAATAAAGACCATCTTGTCCTGTCCATCGCTTCCGTGAACATTGCTGGTAAAGGCACCGTACCCCGCGAACTTCTACCTGCGCGACGCAGTGCGACGTGTCTTCTTTGTCGCGTTTTGCAAACCCATATCGCCGCATCACTTCACCTCGCTTTCTAAAACTTGTGTCGGCACGATTCACAGAGGGTATTTGCACTCCCGACCACGTTGTCGCATCCACGGTCACTGGCGCACTTGTGCCTATGTTCGGCTGTCTGCTGTTTAACCGGTGGCGGCTTCACCTCTGCCACCGGCTCAGTGGTAGGGTCGGCAGGCTCAATGGACTCCGCTTCCTGTCGTGACCGAAAAGGACCGATGTACCAGTCGTTTAACCACTCCCGCCTACGGTCGATTTCGTGCTGCGACCACTCAAAACAAGTGCCGTTGTTGGCCCGCCACCATCCGGCACACGTCGGCTGATTGCGTTTCAATGGAGCTGGCACGGGCTCCGCTTCCGGCTCCACGGGGTGCGAGAGCTGCTTGATACATTTCCACTCTGGGTACTCATCCTCACGACACGGGCACCGCCTGTCCCGGAACCGAGTGTTGTCCTCCATGCTTGGCGTTAATGGTGCCGACGTGATTGTCACGCGGCAAGGTGCCCCACACTGTGGGCCGCACTTGTCACATTCCCATAACTCGGTGGTCACGGTACCCCCACACAGACATTCCGCAACGGCGACAGACTAGGGAGCGGCCGAAGGAGGCCAGTTGGCAGCCTGTAATTTCCGAGTCTCGTACACAGTACCCTCTCCAGCCACAGCCACCAC
>SDBT01000567.1_pt1 | contig 58986 bp, 46 predicted proteins | sample 2277101 | NCBI WGS metagenome assembly SDBT01 (sample SAMN10404973, study PRJNA504765) | marine sediment metagenome | isolation source: marine sediment core GS10_PC15, 103 cmbsf | place: Arctic Ocean: Southern Knipovich Ridge | collected 2010 | reverse complement strand
AAAAACCGTTTAACATTGCCCAGCTGATTGACAAAATCACATCAATCCTGCAGATTCAATAGTTACTCCGGAGCCTGATGCGATGCTAAACCAAGCCGATGATAATTCTATTGGTCGCAGGAGTGAACTCCTCATCCGAAGGATTGAATCCCTTTCGACACTTCCCCAGATCGCCGCCGCTGCCCTTAAAAAACTCTCCCCGATCGCGGCCAACATTGCGGAACTGTCAAGAATAATAGAAGCAGATGCCGCCCTTACGGTCAAAATTCTCTCGCTGGCAAGCGAGCATGGGGTAAATTACGATGATAACAATCCGTCTGTCCCTCAAGCGACAGCCAAACTGCCGTCATCGGTAATCCAGGATGCTGTTCTTTCGGTAAATGTGTTTGACGAATACACTCCGGATTCCGAGCGGGCTCTTACGAGAAAGCAGCTTGCAATTCACAATATAGCGGTTGCATGTTGTGCAAAGGCAATTGCCGGACTGATACTGCCGGAAAATATGACGGATCTCGCATTTTCTGCCGGGCTTTGCCACGATATTGGCAAACTGGCCCTGGATGAAGTTATGCCGAAAAGCTTCCAGCGAATCGTCCAGCGTACGAAATTGCAGAGGACCTCCATACTGACCGTCGAACGCCGCCTTCTTGGTCTGGACCATACCATATTAGGCAAACGGCTGGCCGAAAAATGGAACCTGCCCGAGCAAATCGTCCTTGCAATCTGGCTCCACCACTCCGCCAGCCGGACACTTGCAGCCGACATGCCGGATGCGGCAATTGCATCAATTGTTGGCCTGGCCGATTGTCTTGCCGGCCAGTCGGATTATGGCCAATCCGGCAATTTCCAGCCGAGAAAGCTTGATTTACGGTTAGTTGAATCGCTCGGCCTTTCCGCCGAACAAATCGACCGCATTTGCGAAGAGCTGCCGGGCGAGATGGTAAAAAGGACAGAAGAACTTGGACTCGATATACCCAACGCAGAGAAAACATACTGCCGGCTCCTCCGACAAATGGCTGTCAAATTTTCAAGAGACAATCAGCAAATTTCAGAGGATTGCCGGAGACTTTATTCCGACAAGGCCAAACTTGATTTTGTCAGCGAACTGCTGCTGAGTATTAAACAGTCATTTACTCCGATAGATATTGCCGAATCCCTGGCAGCAGGTTGGCAGAAGCATTTCCAAACCGGCCCTGTCTGCGTTTATTTAAAGCAGGCCCCGGGTAATAAATGGTTAGAGGCGGTTACAATTGACTCAGCCGCCAGGATCAAGACAACAGTACTTGACCTTGACGATGATACCGTTGCCATACCGCCGCAGTTGCAAAAGAAGTTTACTGTAATCAACGACTGCCGATGCATTGACTGGCTGTTTGACAAGATCGATGTAAATTTCGATCCTGCATCGACAAAATTGGTACCGCTGCTGGCCGGTTCAAAAGCTATCGGCGCAATTGTTTTTCAGCAGCGGCTGCCAATTGAGATCGACAGGCAAATCGAGATCTTTTCAGAGGCAGCTTCTTTCGCCGCCGGAGTAATGGCACTTGCATTTACGAGCCGAAATCAGCAGAAAATGGCAGAACGCTTTGCTGGAATGCTCGAAAACAGTCAGACAAAACACGATGAGCGGCTATCGCGGGAATTGCTTGCTGGAATCGCTGAAATGGCCGCTGGAGCCGCACACGAATTGAACAATCCGCTTGCTGTAATATCAGGGCGCACCCAAATACTCCTTAAAGCTGAAACCGACGATAAGAAGAAGAAAGTTCTTAATCAGATAAAAAATAAGGCCAAGCAAGTTTCAGCAGTAATCACCGACCTTATGGCCTTTGCAAGACCAAAAGAACCAGCCAGCCGGACACTTCCACTTCGCCGGCTCTTAGATGAAGCAGTCGAGATCGCCGCAAAACAGTGTGCTGCTGCCGCCCTCGATGTGCGATTTGAAAATATCGAAAATTTAGGTTCCGTTTTTGTTGACCAGCAACAGATGACAGAAGCAATTGCAAATATCATCTCAAATGCCGCCCAGTCTTATCCCCAGGGCAGCGGTTCAGTGATAATCAGCGGCGATTGCCCCCAGCCGGCCTCGGTGGTATCTTTTCAGATTATCGACAGCGGCTCCGGAATGGATACAGAAACACTGGCAAAAGCGACCGAACCGTTCTTTTCCGGCAAAGAGGCTGGCAGGAGGAGAGGGATGGGCCTGGCGTGTGCCGAGAGACTTCTGCTGCTCAACAAAGCAGCAATGGAGATAACATCCCAGCCAGCCCGCGGAACAACCGTTACTATCAGACTGCCGGCTTCAGAGTAAGCATTTTTATTGCTGATAAAATCAGCACCCCGACAAAGACCGCCCTTACAACATTTTTTGGTAGTGCGTGCATCAGCTTTCCGCCGAAGAACCCACCAATAATCGCCGTAGGAATAATAACAGCCGCTATCTTGACCGAATCGAGCATCTCGATACCGTGTTGCGGCAATGTTATGTTTTTATATAGCGCGCCTATCAGTGCCATAGATGTTATCATCGCCGATGAGTTACTCATTGCTTTCTTTATCGGCATTTTCAGCCAAACCTGCTGCAAAGGTGTTGAAACCGTACCCGCCCCCATACCCAAGAGGCCGGCACCGGTTCCGGTAATGCCTCCGATGATCATTGAAACCGTTTTTGAAAAACTCCTGTCGTCAGTTTCGGCATTTATGGCTCTTTTTGGGCGGACTAATTTTAGGGCGTTATAAACAATCACATATACTAAGAACGCCCCGAACGCTCTGCCCAGCAGATAGCTCCTGCCGCCGGAAAAAACCGGTGAGTTACTGATAGCCACTCCGACCAATATCCCTGCAATGCCGAGCGGTATCATCCATTTAAGTACGCTTGCAACGAGAACCTTCTCTTTTCTGTGCGACATCAGTGCTGAGATTGAAACGAAGAAATTGCATATCATCGCCGCGGCCTGGTAGAGATGCTGGTTTTCACCGAAGACCATCGCCATTGCCGGAATCATAACAACCGAACCGCCTAGCCCAAGGAGTCCACCGAACAGGCCCATCACAAGACCGATTAAAACAAGTGCCGCATAGTCCATTACTAACTCTTCGCCCCGAATAACTCTTCAAATTTTGCCGGTATATTTTCGCTTTCGCACAGCGTCTGTCCTATCAGAACGGCTCCGACGCCGACGGAGATGAGTTTCTCGACATCCGCCCTCGTTTTTATTCCGCTTTCTGCTACCAATTGACTTTTGTCGTCAACAAATTCAGCCAGTCTGCTTGTTGTATTAATATCCACCGTCATCGCGGTCAGGTCGCGGTTATTAATTCCGATTACGCTGTAGCCTTCCAGCGGAAAACCTTTCATACTTCTCACCGCAAGGAGTGTATCGGCTCCGTGAACCTCTATGAGTGCGGTCAAAGTCAGCGTACTTGCCAGGATCAGAAGGTCCATCAGCATAGCGGGTTTCAGTGTCTCGGCAATCAGCAGGATGGCATCGGCCCCTGCTGCGTGGGCCTGGTAAACCTGATACTCATCAATGATAAAATCTTTGCGAAGCAGGGGCAGGGAAACTACTTCTTTAACCTGTGCGATATATTCGAGCTTGCCCTGGAAATATTTTTCGTCGGTAAGTACACTTATCGCGTCGGCGCCGCAGGTTTCGTAGATCCGTGCGATTTCAGCAGGGTCGAAATTTTCGCGGATCAGGCCTGCTGACGGTGAGGCCTTTTTAATTTCGGCTATTACATTAAGCCCTCTTGGGTTGGTTTTAGTTACGGCCTTGAAGAAATTGCGGCACTTAGGTAGCCCGGCTGTACTTTCTTTCATCTGGTCGGGAGATACCAGGGCCTTATCCCGGTCAACTTCCAGCCGTTTATCAGCAATAATTTTATCTAATATATTCATTTGACTTATCTTTTGCAGTATTTGTGGCGATTATGAGCGATTTTATGCCCTTTATCCGGATACCACCCTCTAAATGGTCGCCAGATTAAATAAGGTGTCTCGGTACCATCTTCATTGATAAGAACAAATCTCCTTCCACGCTTCTGGTAACGATCACCACATTTGCACACATCATAGAATTCGCCCTCACCAGCCTCCTGAATTTTATAGTCCCCTTTATCGTCAAGTGAAAAACCTGGGCCACGACAACATCCATTACGACACTTGGGTAGGCCAATACCATTCCAAAACTCTTTAAACACAGCCCAAACCATCATAGGGATAAAAAATGCAAGAAATCCAAGAACAGCTCCCAGCAACCAACCATACCAGTTTCCAATAATAGCAGACCCAAAGAAGACTCCAATGAGTATACATGGCACCAGAGCCATAAAGCAAAGCATTTCGACAAGTGTCATACCACGCATCAACCAATAGCTGGCTTTTTGGTTAAACTTATAACCTTTTCGATTTCTCTTTTTAGTCACAAACACAAATCCTTAGTCAGTGTGTTCATTATAGTAAAACCATATTCATTGTCCAAGATAATTGCATTTACCTCAAACTTAGTCATTTTTAACCATATCTTGCAAAATTGTAAACGAAATAGTGCTTTTTGCATGTTTTTTCCAACTTTTTGACATTTCTTAGTCATTTTTGTATGTGTTCGGCAAAATTGGGTTTGTTTGGGTTTGTTTTTGCCATATTCGCAGAGCCACATTTTCTTGTAATCACTTGTCAGGACAGTAGTTGTGTTTATTTTGGCGAAAGTCAAATTGGGTTTGTTTTGCAGAAAAAGGTTTATATTTCGTAGAGATCTCTCATATAAATTGACCCACGCACCAAACCTTTTGGTGCGGGGCACGGCAGGATAACAAGATTTAAGAGATATATTTAAAAACATAAGCATAAGCACGATTTTATTTTGGATACCTTGGGCATAAATTAACAGGATTATTTTCCCGCCAATTTATGCCTTAGGTAGGCGCTAAGGAAATATAATCATTAATCAATAAACGATAATCAATTGAAAAGGTTGGCCTGCTGGCCTTGAAGCTCTTGCCCCCTGGGGCTGATGCTTTACCTAAGGCACAAGTTACCTGCTGGTAAAGATGGAGGGCATTATACTATAATTTTGGTAAAAATCAAGAAAAATTAAAGATACCTGAGGCACAAGTTAAAAATCAAAATGCAAAACTATCGAGGCCGCTACCTGGGGTACAAGTTCGCGGCGGATTTGATTAGAAGATTCCGCATGGGTAAAAAGAAAAGATTTTTTACCCATCATACCGACTGTGAAAAGGTCAATTCATTTGATAGTTGATCCCCTATCCAACTACGCTCATATAAATAACACTTTCTTCTGTTCCATCCACATCGATGATCCGATTGACCTGGTCATCAAATAATGCCCCTATTTGACAGCTGCCCAGCTTTAAACTTGCAGCGGTAAGAGCTAAGTTTTCAGCTATATGACCCGCATCCAGATAGACATATCGATAAGCCCTTTGGTCATATTTCCATTTCATTCTTTGAAATATTGCTGTCCATATAAATACAACTGATGAATCAGCACACATTTTCTGCCCTAAAGCAGCATTTGCTGTTTCGGCAGAGAAATCGCCTTTTTTTAATAACTCTAAATAGTGGTTTTGTATATTGTAGTGATAGACTCCCGGATCGACTTCTTTTACATTATTCACCACTAAATAAGTTTCAATAGGATATAGTGCTCCTGCTGAAGGGGAAGTTCGAGACTCATGACCGGCTTCTTTTCTTGATATCCCAGTAGATGCCCATAGCAAACAGGAAAGAGTTTCTTTGGTTAAATACTTATTTTGATATTTCCTGATACTTCTTCTGGTTTTTAATACTTCATGTAAAGTCATGTCAGAGAGGGGGGTAATGTCAGGTAGTTCAATAGTTTGACAGTCCGGATAGTTCTTATAGATTTTTGGCTTTGATGCCCAGTCCAAAGGTTTGGCTGACATCTTGTCTTTATGGTATTTTGTTTCCTGCTGGAAATGGTCACCTATGGTAGTCATAATTTTGTCTATTTCCTTTAGACAACCTGCACATAACAATGATATTGGAATTAATTATAATACCCGTTTTTTAGTCGTTATTCAATTTCACTATTACCTCAGTCCCATCGGCTACACCCCATAAAGGAGACAAATCACCGAGTACTTTACCAAATACATTTACATTAGAAGCTGCTCTACATTCTTTTCCCTGAGAAGCAGGAGTAGGTCCAAAGAATATACAGAAAGCATTGCCAGCAGGCCAATATCCAAGTTCTCCCGGTTCGAGAATATCTCTTGAATCTTTTTCACCAGGGACAGAAACGGGTATAGTGAAATAGATTTCTCCTCCCCATCGATTAACTTGAGATTCGATGGGCAGGGATTTAGTAATTTCCTGAGCGGTAGGGGTGTCGTAAATCTCCGCTCTTATTTGTGTTGTGCCTGCTGTTATCTGGATATAGTTTTGCATTAGTTTCCCTAACAAGAATTGTTCATGACATAATTCCAAAGATATTTTTTGAGTTTTAATCTTGTGCCTTAGCTTGTGCCTTGGGTAGTATCTTTTTTTTCCGAGACCTGGACGAACGCCATACGAAGCTGATGGATCGTTCCTTCAAGCAGTTTTTTCTCTTCATCGGTGAGATGGTCCCTGGTCTTTTCTTCGATAATGCCGAGCATATCGATATTGTATTGTGCAAGTACCATGTCTATTTTTGGCTCTTCGTCTTCTTTTGTACGGATAACGCCAAGCGCGAAAAACGCCTGCGTCGCCAGCATACTGACAAGGCCGGCAAAATCGGCAGGCGGAAGATCTCTCGGCTGCTGGTCATCCTGCTTTTCTTTATCGGCCTGTTCCTGTTCTACAAGGTTCTCCTTTTCCTTTGCGGCTTGCTCTTTCCAGTCTTCGTCAACTATTATCTTTTTTTCTTTAGCCATTTCACTGCTCCCTTTTTTTCCAAAATACTAAACTCTAATATCTAAATTCTAAACAATATCTAATTTCTAATGTTCAAAATTCAATAAACACTGATTTCGCATATTACACTGATTAAAAAACAAAATTGAATTTTATCGCCGGTACTGTTTCATTGACCTTGCAACATCTCTCTTCTGCTGGTCCTGCTGCAATTTCTGCCGCTTGTCATATTGTCTTTTGCCCCTGGCTACCGCCAGTTCGACTTTCGCGATACCGCGGTCGTTAAAGTATATCCGAAGCGGCACAAGAGTAAAGCCCCTCTCCAGCAGCTTGCCCCGAAGTTTATTGATCTGATTTTTATGCAGCAGCAGTTTTCTGTTCCTGTGCGGGTCGTGATTATTGGCGCCGGCCTGTTCGTATTGGGCGATCTGGCAGCCCACAAGCCAGCATTCGCCATTGATCAGCCGCCCGTATGACCCTTCAAGGTCGCCCTGACCGCCGCGAAGGCTCTTAACCTCGGTACCTAAAAGCGATATCCCGGCCTCGACCTTTTCGATGATTTCGTAGGTGAACCACGCTTTTTTGTTCTTTATCTGCACACCCTTTTTGGGTTTATTTTTAGCCTGTTTCTTAGCCATTACCACATAATAACACGCAAACCGCCTTTTGCCAAGCAAACATTGGCCGGGCAATAATTCTTGCAATTGCCTGTTTCGTTGATATACTTGGAAGAAATAGAGTTTGTCAGGGGAGCTGGCGGGCCGCCTGCGGCCTTGAAGCTGAGATGTTCTGTTTCGATGGACGACCCTTTGAACCTGACCCGGCCAGGACCGGCGTAGGGAGGCATAAAGAACCGTTATTGCGCATCGGGATTTGCCTCCGGTGCTTTTTTTATGGAAGTTATGATAGTGACGGATTTTCAGACCAAAATGCAAAATGCAGTTATCGGGATAGCCGGTCTTGGCGGCTTAGGCTCAAATGTTGCCATTGCGCTGGCAAGGCTCAACCCGGCTGGGCTGATCATTGCGGATTTCGATCGCGTAGAGGCCGGCAACCTCAACAGACAGCAGTATTACCCCGACCAGGTCGGCTCGTACAAGACCGACGCAATGACAGCCAATCTAAAACGAATCGCACCGGCCCTTAAGATAGAGGCTGGCAATGTAAAGCTCACCGCGGAAAATATCCCACAGATTTTCGCCAAAGCCGACATAATCGCGGAATGTTTTGACCTGCCGGAAGAAAAGCAGATGATAGTCGAGACTGTCATATCGAAGATGGACCAGCCGATTGTTTCTGTAAGCGGCGTTGCGGGTTACGGCAGGAGCAACGAGATAACAACGAAACAGTTATCCAGCCGGCTCATTCTCGTCGGCGATGATGTTTCCGGAGTTGGCGATAGAACCGTTTTGACATCGACAAGGGTGGGCCTTGCGGCATACCATCAGGCAAACGCAATTGTTGAGGTTATTATTGATAAATTGTAAGGAATTGCAAAATGAAGACCCTGAAGATAAACGGTAAGGAAAAACAGTTTTCCGAAGATAACTTGCCAAAGAATCTTATCGAGCTATTGGACCAGATGGATATTAATCAGGCCACGGTCGTTGCGGAAATTGATGGTGTCATTATTGAACGAAAGAACTTTGCCGAAACCGAAATTGGCCCGGACCAGTCGATTGAGCTCGTACGATTCGTCGGCGGCGGATGATATAATTGATTATTGAGTGAGTGATTTTATGAATGAAGATAAGTTAGTAATAGCCGACAGGGAATTTGACAGCCGCCTGCTTGTAGGAACGGGCAAATACGCCTCGCATAAAATTATGGCCGAGGCGATTGAAGCCTGCGGCACTGAGATTGTTACCGTTGCGCTTCGGCGGGTCGATATTGATAATGAAAACGATGACCTTCTCGCTGCTATCGACAGGGATAAATATCTGCTGCTGCCCAATACTTCCGGCGCTCGTGATGCGCAGGAGGCGATTCGTCTTGCTCGTCTTGCAAAGGCGGCCTCCGGGATCAACTGGCTGAAGTTAGAGGTAACCCCGGACCCGTACTATCTGCTGCCGGATGGAACAGAAACTCTCAAAGCTGCGGAGGTACTCGTAAAGGAAGGTTTCGTTGTACTTCCATATATCAATGCCGATCCAATTTTGGCCAAAAAGCTTCAGGATATCGGCACGGCAACGGTTATGCCGCTTGCAAGCCCAATTGGTTCAAATCAAGGACTGAAGACCAAAGCTGCCATTGAGATAATTATTGCCCAGGCCACGGTTCCGGTAGTCGTTGATGCCGGCCTCGGCTGTCCATCGCACGCCGCAGAGGCGATGGAAGCAGGTGCCGATGCCGTGCTCGTCAATACCGCAATTGCCGCCGCCGCCGACCCCGTCCGGATGGCGGCTGCATTTAGTTTGGCAACTCGAGCCGGCAGGATGGCATATACTTCCGGACTTGCCGCAAAAACGGAAAAAGCTCAGGCATCAAGTCCTCTAACGGATTTCCTCAGAGAGGATGGATGAACAGTGTCCGACCTGAAAACCATCCTGACAGAAAAACATCTGGATTGCCGCAACGAAGAATTAGCTGCTCGTTTGGACAGTATTACAACGGGGCAGGTACAAAAATTTCTTCACAATACAGACAGCCGCTATAGTTTAGAAAAACTGCTCGCATTTCTCAGCCCCGCCGCTGTCGGCCTGCTTGAAGAGATGGCCCAGCTGGCACGCAACATTACCATCCAAAGGTTCGGCAGAACCATCCAGCTTTACGCCCCGCTATATGTCTCCAATTACTGCGTCAATAGCTGCACATATTGCGGTTACAGCAAAGCTAACCGGACTTCACCGACCCGCCTGACGATAGAAGAAGCCATTTCCGAAGCAGACATACTTGCCTCGCAGGGTTTTCGCCATATCCTTTTGGTAAGCGGCAGCGACGCAAATTATATCACCACCGACTACCTCTGCCAACTTGCCGGCCGGTTAAGGAAAACATTTAGATTTAGTTCCATTTCCATCGAAATTTATCCGATGTCGCAGTCGGATTACAGCGTTCTATTTGCCGCAGGCATTGACGGGGTAACCGCCTATCAGGAAACATACAACCGCAAGCTCTATGCAGGATTTCATCCCGCAGGGCCCAAGAGCGATTACGATTGGCGATTGGCCACTCACGACAGAGCCGCCGCCGCCGGTATGAGACGGCTGGGGATCGCGGCCCTTCTCGGGCTTTCCGACTGGAGAGCCGAAGCCCTCGCACTTGCCGAGCACGCCTCCTATCTAATAAAAAATTACTGGAAAGCGCAGGTATCGTTTTCGTTCCCGCGACTGCGACCTACCTGCGGAACCACTCTGGAAAACACCTTCGATGTTACCGACAGAGACATGCTCCAGATGATGGTTGCTCTTCGGCTGTGTTTTCCCGATGCCGGCATCGTGCTTTCGACCCGTGAAAGTGCGAAGTTGCGGGACAGGCTTATCAAAATTTGCGTAACAAGAATGAGTGCCGGATCAAAAACCAATCCAGGAGGTTATTCCGGCCAATCCTCGACCAGGCAGTTTGAAATTGACGACAGCAGAACACCATCAAAAATCGCGGAAGTCATTAAGGCTGCAGGTTCAGAGGCAGTCTGGAAAGACTGGGATAGTGGCTTTACAAAACAGGAATGAACAGCAGAGTTTATAAAAGAACTCAAAATTCGTACTTGAACATTTTGATATCTTCAAGGTATCTTTTTGCGACCAATTTCATTAAATCCGACGGATAAAAATATTTGTATGACGGGTATCCGCCCAATCTCTCTTTTAATTGTATCAATTCATCAATGGAGTAGTTGTCATAATAGCAATCATCGCCGCCAGCACCTATGTCAGATTTCTTTGCATAACCGACACTTCCGCTTTTCTTAATGTCAAAAACAGGGCCAACCTTGCGATTGATATATTCCAGATCGGATGAAAAGTTCTCAAGTTTTCCGATAAAATCAAATTTAGTATAATTGCCAAGAAAAAGATGTTGTGGCAGCCAGTGAGCGTCATGTTCATTCACGACAACTACATATGCCGCAAAATGTCGGAAAGTGATTTGCTTTTTATTTTCTATATGCAGCAAATTAAAACGCTTTTCTATATCAAAAGTGGTTTTACGGCTTAATTCAGTATTGTAATTATGTACGAATACACCCAGAAAAGCAGAGACTAGTCTTGAAAACGGGTTTCTGACAAAAGCAAACTTGAAATATTCATTGCTCTTAAGTATTCGATAAGCTTCCTGCGGTTTTGTTCTTTCAAACCTTAATGGAACATCCGCGTTTGCCCAGTTTTCTTCTGTCCAACTAATTCCAGCTATTTTCATGCAGTTTATTTTCAAAGGCGTGCTGGCAGCCTTCATAATTGGGCAATAGACGAATTTGTATTCATGATTTACAAGATAGCTTGCCTCAGGCCACATCAGTAATTTTTCGGACATAATAAGCCCCATGTACAATCGCTACGCCCTCGGGCGGTTGAGGGACCGAACGCCGGAGATAATGGTTGATGCAACCATCAGCACAAATGTAACCACTGCGAACCAGTCGCCCCAGGGGCGTGTAACATAGGCCCACTTGATAATTACTGCACCTATAGCGAACGATTGAAGGAACATCTTTAGCTTACCGGATGCGGTCGCGGCGAAACTGATCCCCCGCGCCTCTGCGAGCTGACGAAGAACCGTTACGAATATCTCCCGCCCAATAAGTATCCCGGCAACCGCCCAGCGGATAATCACCAATGCTGCCGGTGCAATATTAAAATTATCCAGTCTCGGCTCACCGACTATCGCAAAACAGACAAACGCTCCGCAGACGAGAATCTTATCTGCCAGCGGGTCAACAATTCTGCCGAACTTACTGACAACATTGAATGCCCTGGCAACCTTGCCGTCGATAATATCCGTCAGCCCCGCAACAACAAAAATAATAAACGCAATCAGCAGGTGATCGGATATTTCCTCAAGCCCCATCCGCGGGGCATAGAGAACCATCGCCAGAAAAATCACCGTCAGCACCAGCCGACCAAATGTAAGACCGTTAGGGATAAGACTTATTAAGTTGTGCTTCTTTCCCGCGTCCATTTTTTATCTTTTCTGCCTTATGCCTTACTTCCGTATTCTACTTTATTCTCACAATAATTCAATCAGGAATTTGTTCCACGATCAAATCGTAGTTTTTCGCCCCAACAACCCTTGTCCTTACAAACTCCCCCGCACCGGCTGTACATCCTTTTATAACGCATATACCATCAATATCAGGTGCCTGCCCGTAAAACCGGCCCTGCATATTTCCGCCATCTCCGATGGTCTCAACAATACAGTCAAATTCCCGGCCTATCCGCATGCTGCCTGTGTCGAAGGCGATTTCCTGCTGAGTCAGCATCAGCTTTTCGAGCCGGGCCTGCTTTATTTCTTCAGGGATCTGGCCGGTGAGTTTAGCCGACTCTGTCCCCTCTTCCGGATAATATGGAAAACATCCGAGAGCGTCAAATCCTGCCCACCGCACAAAATCAAGAAGCTGTTCGAACTCTGCATCAGTTTCGCCCGGAAAACCAACTATTATAGTCGTACGAAGTACGGCGTCGACAAGTTTGTCCCGCAGGTTCTCTATAAGTGCCCTTGTTTTTTGTTCGGTATCTGCCCGCCGCATATCTCGTAATATCCGGTCATTTATATGTTGGACAGGCATATCGATATAATTAACCACTTTTTTACTTGCCGCAATTGTCTCAACCAGTTTATCGTCGATACCTGATGGATATAGATACATCAGCCGAATCCATTTTATCCCATCGATTTTTTCGAGCCGGCCTATCAACCTTACCAGACCGTTTTTAATACCGAGGTCTTTTCCATACCCGCTGCTGTCCTGTGCGATTAGAACCAGTTCTCCCACCCCGCTGTCGGCTAATTCGTTTGCCTCGCGCAGAATATTGTCAAGCGGTTTACTCCTGAACGGCCCTCTGATTGACGGGATCGTGCAGAACGAGCATTTACGATTGCACCCTTCGCTTATCCGCAGGTACCCCCAGCCGGGTCCTGTTAAGAGTATTCTCCCGCTGTCATCGCTCACGGAGTGTTCGGCGCTTGCCGGATAAATGCCGCACTCATCTGTCCCCACAAGGGTTTGCTTTATAATTTTTGCGATATTGTCACGCTGAGAAATGGCAACGACCGCATCGATACCAGCGGCTTCTTCGGCAAGTTTTTTTCCCATCCGCTGGGCGAGACAGCCTGCAACTATTACATTTTTAACCATACCTTTTTTCTTCTGTTCCAGAGCCCTGCCGATTACTTCAAGTGCCTCTGCCTTTGCAGGTTCAATAAAACCGCAGGTATTGATCACAACAACATCGGCGTTGTCTGTATCGCTGGAAAGTATGAACCCTGCCTGTCCGATTTGCGCGAGCATCCGTTCGCTATCGACAAGGTTTTTTGCACAGCCAAGCGCCGCCAAAGCAACAGTCACGGGCTCTTGTTTCCGTTTTTGGCCTCTTTTTTTGCTCATAACCGCAAAATAACACAATTTAACCGGCCCGTCTAATGTTTTGCTGGTCTGATAATACTGAAAACAGTAAATTTACATCCAAATCGTGTTCTTTCCGGAAATATCTGCAGCAAATCCTTGACAATTGTCGAGTAGTAGGTTATAAGTAAATGGAATTGTTAGGGTATAAATATGTCCAGCGGTGTTAAGGCCAAGTTGAATGTGCTCACGGGGCACAGCGCGTGGGGGGTGTGCGTATACTCCCTATCCATATTTGCCCTGTCTGGCTGCGGGGACTTCTTCGCACGTAAACCCACTGAGATCGAGTCCAGAATAATTATAAATGACATATCTCAGGTCAGGGAAAATCCAAACATAAAAAACCCTCTTCCTGAGATGTACCGGAGTCCGGCAAAAAAACTCAAGGTTAATAACGGCGTCAAGCTTTTTTATTTCACCAAACATCATTCAGCCGGAGAATTAGCGAGTAATGTCAAGGAACTTGGCCTCAATGTAAGCCATAATGTTTCTACGAACCAGTTGATTATTCATTGCACAGACGATGTTGAAGCTGACAAAGTTCTGGATTATCTCAGCCAGGTTGATGTCCCTCCCATCCAGATCAATATTGACTGCCTCATCCTCGAACGCTTTGCTGATGTGACTACAGACTGGGAAACCACATTGCTTATTGAGAACTTTCTTGGTGAAGGGATTACACTCGGCGAAGGCAAATTTCCTAACCCGGCTTTTCCGGGTGCGAGATTGAGAGAAAGCAGACGAGGCACCTTTGGTATGGATTTTGGATACTGGATTGACCAGGGTATTTCGGGGCATCAAGTCCGGTTTATTGTCGATATGCTTGAGTCAAGAGGATATCTGAAGATACTTATTAACCCAACTCTCGAAACTATAAACGGCAAAAAAGCCACCGTCCAAATCAGAGACTATACTAAAATCTTTAAAACAGTTACACCTAAAGGAGGCGAAGTTGATGCATACACCCTTGCCGAGTATAAATGGGTTTCAGATACCCTTACAGTTACTCCTCATGTTTATTCCGATGGTTATATAGGTCTTACTACATCAATAAAAGTCGGCTCAAAGTCTAAGCCTGAAGGTGTCGTTCAAACTCCAATCCTTACAGAAAGGTCCATAAATGTTGCCGAAAACAGGATAAGACCCGGTAGCAGCCTGGTCATCGGTGGGATGAGAAAGGCGGAGAACCGTTCTGTAGTTCGAGGCGTTCCATTTTTCAAGGATATTCCTCTTCTTGGTATTTTGTTTTCAAGTAAAGATTTTGAGGAAAAAGCCACGGAAATTATATTTATTCTTACGCCAACTATTTCTGCTGGCGGCCAGGACCACGCGGAAATGGTTGAATACATAAAGGAAAAACACACTGCACCAAAACATGAAACTGAAATAACTGAATTCTTTACAGATCCGTTTGGATCCAATATTTACAGCGATTTAATCGTGGAACAAACTACCAAAGCACAGGTTGAACGCGAAAAAGCTGAAATGCAAAAACTCAATGCGCAACAAAAGCAACAGGCTGAAAAGCGGCGTACCAAAAAAATATTGGCCGAAATTGCCGCCGCAAAGGCTGTCATAGAAACCGCTTCAGCCGAAATGGAAACAGCAAAAACTGCTCTCGGTTCTGCACAGAAACAAGCTGAAGCCGAAAAAGCAAAAACCATCCGGGCCCAGGCCGAAAAGGCGGCTGCAGATAGAGTCAGACAGGAAGCTGAAGCCGTAAAAGCTGCCGCCGATGCTGCAAAAGCAGATTTGGAAAAAAACATTGATAAAAAAAGGCCTTGATTTGAGGTTAGTTGATGAAATTGCTGCTAAAGCCACAATCTTTAACGGATTATTATGAATAGTCGATTTGCAAACAATGAAAAGACTAATGCCAGATTTTTCGGTAATTTGGTATTCTGGCATAGTCTGTTTTTATTTATGATATGTTGCCTTTGCGGCTGTGGCGACTTTTTCGCTGAAAAACCGACGGAACTCCAGGCTCGGGCAATTTTGGAAGAACTGAAGCAGATCAGGGAAAATCCTAACATCGAGAATCAATTACCTGAACTATACCTGAAACCGCCAAGCAGAATCAATATAGCCGGAGGAGTCAAGCTTTTCTATTTCACTCGGCATCATCCTGCAAGTACACTCGCCGAGCTTCTGTATCAGCAGCTTGGTCTTAAAGTTGTACAAAACGCCTCGACTAACCAGTTGATTGTTTACTGCCCCGATGACCAAACCGCTGATAAGGTACTTGAGTATTTGCAAATGGTTGATGTACCCCCCATTCAGGTAAATATTGACTGCCTCATCCTGGAGCGATTCGGTGATGTAACGATGGATTGGGAAACAACGACGCTTATAGAAAACTTCCTGGGCGAAGGTGTTACGCTTGGAGAAAAGAGAGGAACATTCGATGATGACGGTAAGCTAACATCTCTTTTGCCTGTATTTCCAGGAGCGGCTTTGAGGGAGGCCGAAAGAAGTGAGTTTGGTTTGGATTTTGGATATTGGATGGATGAAAATGTACCCGGCCATCAAGTCCGGGCAGTTGTGGATATGCTCGAATCAAAGGGCTATCTGAAAATCCTCTTAAATCCCACCCTCGAAACCGTAAATGGCAAAGAAGCAACGGTTACAATCAAAGACTATTCTTCTTTTCAAAAGATTGTTACTGGAATCGCCGGCAGTGAGGCCTATAACATAACAGACTATATGTGGGTCGAAGATACCCTTACCGTAACTCCTTCTGTTTTTGCCGATGGTTTCATAGGCCTTAAAACTGAAATCAAAATTGGTTCAAGGTCCAAACCTGAAGGGGTCACACAGGCGGCTATTATCACGGAACGTTCCATAAATATTGAAGAAAACAGGATAAAACCCGGGAAAAGCTTAATTATTGGAGGAATGAGAAAATCAGAAAATCGTTCTGTACTCCGCGGCATCCCATTCTTCAAGGATCTTCCAATTATCGGTATATTGTTTTCCAGCAAGGACTATGAAGAAAAAGCTACAGAGATTATATTTATTCTTACACCAAGTATCTCTTCCGGTGGTCAGGAATATGCCAAAGTAATGGCAAATATCAGGAAAAAGCATAACATCCCTCAATACGAGGCCGGCCTGACCGATATATTAAAAAAGCCGTTCGGGCTCGATGTTTATTCTACCTTGCTCGAAGAAGAGGCCACCAACGCCGAGGCGGCAAAGGTCAAGGCGCAGTCGGAAACAATTGAAGCTGAACGCGATGCCCAGGCCGAAAAGCAACATGCCGATGAAACACAGGCCGAGGCGGACAAGGCAAAAGCTGATGCTGATGCTGCAATGGCTGCTGCGAACCGGATAAAGGCACAGGTAGAGGCTGCAAAAACCACAGTGGAAACCGAAAGGACCGCTGCCGAAAAAGCCATAGCCGAAGCTGAAGCAGCAAAAGCCGCCGCCGAAAAAGCAAAGGCAGCCGCCGAAAAGTCTAAAGCTGAGGCTGACGCTGCAAAGACCGCCGCCGAAAAAGCAAAGGCCAAGAAGGCTAAAGCTGACGCTGCAAAGGCCGCTGCAGAAAAGGCAAAAGCCGAAGCTGAAGAAGAAAAGGCAAAAGCCCAGCAGCAAAACCAGGCACCGCCGCCACCGGCCCAGCCGTAAAACTAAGTATTGGCAAATAAGTTATTGCAGAACTAAAACAGGCCCGCTGGAGCAGCAGTTGCATATTTTTGTGTACACAGAATTGTTGATAGAGCCATCAGGGTCGTGATAATAATTCGTTGACATTTCACGATAATATTTTACTTTTTCAAGTTTGGTGTTAAAAGCCAAAGTATTGCCGAAAACATTTTTCAGCAGTTCACAAATGCGTTATTCGACACTAATATCACAACTCGCTTCGAGAGTATAGCTGTCATTAAAGAATAACCGTATATCGTAATCTCCGGTGTCAGGAAAACCGCCGTAGGTTTTTGAGCCATTAATATCGCCTCCCAGGTATATGTAACTGTAATATTGATTATTAGCGTCACCATCATCAAAGAATCCTATCCAGTCCAGGCTGTTGCCATCGGCGTTTGCAAAATAAATAACAATGTCTTCATTTGGTGCATATACATCTTTATCTGTTCCGACCCATGGGCCGCTGGGAACGGACAATGTTGTTGCAGAAAGGGTGGGGGTTGATGGAGCGGTCGTATTTTGATTGGAACTTTTATCACGTGCCGTAACGGTATAAGTATATGACATATCAGGTGCTAAACCGGTATCGGTATAAGAAGCGCTATCCTGCCAGCCACTGTCATGGTTTCCGTCAGTGGTACAATCAAAGAAGTATTCTATGCGACTGTCATCCGTTGCGGTGGTAGCTGTCATGGAGATAACCGAGCTGCTTCTGGCATTGGGAGCAGTGTTCCATGTCATCGGGCTGGGATCAGGAAGCGTAGTGTCAGGCGCATTGGTTGTTGCCGAAGCTTCCGCAGAAGCTGCTGTTTGGTTATGGGCGACACTCCTATCACGCGCGGTGACCGTGTAGGTGTATTCAGTCGAAGGTGAAAGGCTGGTATCTTCATATGTTCTGCTATCCTGCCAGCTACTGTCATGGCCGCTGCCTGCGGTGCAGGTGAAGTAGTATTCCACACCGCTGAAATCAGTGGCCTCTGTGGCCGTCATAGCAATCGAATTGTCTCCGGTTGCGGCAGGAGGCGAAGAGAAGCTCATGGTGCCAGGGCTTGGGATAGTGGAGTCTATAATTGTTTGAGCCAACCATTGGTCGGCAAATACGGCCAGGTCTCGTTCATCGACAGTATCACTGCCAAAAATATCTGCCCAATTGCAGCATCCGTTGCCAAGGTCGCAACCACCGGATGTGAGCCAGTATGACGAAAGAATAGACAGATCCTCCAGGTTTACGATGAAGTCATTGTTGAGGTCCGCCTCGTTCCATCCGATCAGGTACAAAGCCGCCGGCAGATTTTCCTCGCAGGTGGGGATTATCTCGTCTTCTGGCAGCACAAAACCGCTGCCGCCGGAGGAACCTGTTGGTCGCAGCTCGATGGTAATAGACGGCATCCTGAAGATGCCATAGGTCCAGTCGGTGGTATCTCCGTTAGTAAGGTAGGGGTAGACTTCCGAGGTGTAGCCTGCCCCGTGTACTTCATTCATCAAGTCCCTCATGACGTCGGACATGTGACGGTCACGGCAACGATCGGGCGGAGAGTTCCAAATATAACCCCAAGGATACGCAACTTCTCCTCCGTAACTGTGGTATGTTATCATAGATCTAAATTCATGATCCAGGCACAGATCTCTAAGTGCCTGGGTTTCTGGTTCGGAAAAGGCTGATGGGCCACGGTAATCGAAAGCACCGGTGCTTCCGCTGGAACCTTCATCATCATAGCCCCACATGTAGCCGTAGTTGCGGTTGAGATCGACACCATAGCCACCTCTGCGATTTTTTCGCCACCCGCGATCTGTGGTGCGGCAGTACTCATGTCCATCTGGATTAAGCATCGGTACGATCCATATCTGCTGATTGTCAACCAGGCTTGCGATTTCGGGATTCGTTGCGTAATTATCGGTGAGATACTTGGCGATATAAAGCGACACTTCAACCGAGATCCATTCGCGGGCATGATGGCAACCGACAATAAGCACCGATGGTTCAACTTCATCTTCGTCCACGGTAGGATTATCGCTTATTCGAATGGCCCAGATGTCGCGGCCTTCGATGCTGTCGCCTATGTCGTAGACTTTAGCCACTCCGGAAGACTCCATAGCGAGCAGCATTGTTTCAATATCCGCATAGAAATGATAATTATCAAAGATCCCTTTGGATGGAGGGCGGGTGATTTCGGGTTTGAGAACGCCCCATGCATCATCGCTGATCACCTCTACGCTAAAGCCCAGCTCTTGTATCTCGGCGACCTTGTCATAATCGACCGCCGCGATGAGATGATCTTTATAGACCTTCCATATATCCAGGCCCATACTGTGAATCTGATTTAGCTGATCAGCGGAGGCGAATTGGACCTTGATCTGTTTTTGCAGGGGTGTACCCGGCGGAGCGGCAGCGATCACGTCTTTTTGCACACACAGAATGGTTAATAGAGCTATCAAGACTGTGATAATAATTTGCGGCCTTTTCATCACAATATTTTCCTCGTCAATTTACTTCGTGTATTAAAAACAGTCCAGGTGCTAAGCCAAAGTATTGCCGAAAACATTTTTCAGCAGTTCGCAAATGCGTTATTCGACGGTAATATCACAACTCGCTTCAAGAGTATAGCTGTCATTAAAAAAGAATCTGACTTCATAGCTGTCTGCTGGCAAGCCATCGAAGTTCAAGGTGCCGTTTAGGGCACCACCAGTATACATCCATTGAATCTCATTGTAGTCGGTATGAGGCGCACCTGGGTAGAAAAACCCGACCCAGTCATCACTATTACCATCTGCATTTTCAAAATAAACGGCAATGTCTTCATTTGGTGCATAAACATCTTTATCTGTCCCAACCCATGGGCCTGCAGGCGTGGGCAGTGTTGTTGCAGGAAGTGCCGCTTGATGGAGCAGTTGAGTTTTGATTTGCACCTTTGTCACGTGCCGTAACGGTATAAGTATATGACGTATCAGGTGCTAAACCGGTATCATTATAAGAATCGCTGTCCTGCCAGCCGCTGTCATGGCCGCCGGAAGTGGTACAATCAAAGAAGTATTCCACGTCATTTTCATCTGTTGCGGTGGTAGCTGTCATGGAGATAGCCGAACTGCTTCTGGCATTGGGAGCAGTGTCCCAGCTCATCGGATCAGGACTTGGGGCAGCGGTATCTAGAGCCGGAGTCGTTGCTGATAAAGCCGCCGACGGTGCGGTAGTATTTAGATTAACGCTTTTGTCACGTGCCATAACGGTATATGAGTATAGTGTTTCAGGTGTTAGCCCTGTATCGGTATAAGAGAGGCTTTCCTGCCATGTGCTGTTATTTCCACCCCCTGCGGTGCAGGTGAAATAATACTCGACACCGCTGATATCGGTTGCCTGGGTGGCCGTCATGGTAATGGTTTCTGAGCTTGTAGCGGCAGGTGCTATTGCGAAACTCATTGGGTTAGGGCTCGGTGCATAAGGATCTGTGACAGATGTAGAGCAATTGTTCGGCGGATAATCCGAAGAACTGGTTAAAAACAGCTCGGTGAGAACACATAAGTCGAGCAGATCAATTGTATGCTTATCGAATTCAACCAGGTTGGCACTGGCACAGCTTGGATCGACGGTAGGATCTACGCCCCAGCAATTGGCAAATAACCCGTAATCAACCAGGTTGGCATTGCCGCCTGAACCGTCGAGATCACCACAGGTGTACTCATCTGTTACCCGCAGTTGCAGCTCAGGGTCACCGAACAGATTTATATCATAGTATACATAACGAAGTTTCCCTAAGCTATATATTCGCCAGAGACAGCTTTCTTTGGCATCCTGATGGGCACGGCCAAGCTCAAAAATTCCTTTACCAAGGACGCTATGAAAAAACTCGCGTGTCAATTGAGTTGACACCGAATCAAGGCTATTTCCCCCAGCTCCCCAGCCTGATCTTGAGTTCACTATGCATGCAAAAGCGCCATACTCCATTGTAGTTATTACTTCAGCAAAACAGTTGGCAGTATCATTATGTCCTAAATCACATGAATCATCATAGAAGAAGAAGTAGTTTGTGTTTGTTAAATTCCCAACGTGATCATAATTATTTTCATGTTGGTCAGATGTATACAGTTTCACCATCCCCAGGTTGGTACCTCCATGGTCGGAGATGTAAATCATCTGAGGTGTGGTATTTCCGCCTGTGCCGTTTAAAATAGGAAGAAACTCTGTTGTGGCGTCCCATCCATCACTGTACCAATCCCAGGGGCCCACGCCTCCTGAATAATCGTAATCAGGGTCATGATTATCATTATACCAGTCCTCGTCGTAGAGTGTCGTCATGTTCGCGGCAAAATCTCTTGCATTGGGAACAATGGTATCTTCAAATCCATATGTGTGGTGGCCGAGATAAAGGCTTGATCCGAGTCTTATTAATTCCGAGAAAGGTTTTGTAAATTCCTGTATTCCTCCAAAACCCAGATAGCCGCCTCCACTTAAGGCGTGGTCCAGGTAAGGATCGTTAGTGGTTTCATAAACAAGTGTTTTATTAACAAAGTTTACCATCTCCGCTGCATTTTCCACTGCCGCTCGGCCTGTAAATATCTCAGCGGTCAGGTCGACTTCACCTCCGCCGGGGCCATCATTACTCTCCCCGTATTTTCCATCACCGTCATTGTCAAATGTGCAATCAGGTGGGTCAACGCAGCCATAATACAAGTCAGCCGGAATATTTTCACCCGAGTCGTTGAACATCCGGATGGGAATAATATTCTTGTCTCCAGCAAGCAGTGCGTATTCCGTGTCCCATGTCTGATAGGCATCTATAAGGAAATTTCGAATTTTTGTTTGATTATCGCTCCCACCAACCGGCCTTGTTCCATCGTAGTTTGCGATAATCCATTCAGTGGTAACAATTCCCGCAGAAATGCCGCGAGCTATTTTTGAATCACAAAGCGCCTGAAAACTATATGGATCCAAAAAACCGGCAAGGGAAGCATTGGTAATAACAATGTATTTGTAGTCCAGCCCGTAATACGGCGAACATGGATCGGTCAAAGGATCGCCTGCGCCTTTTGTTGGAATTAATGGGGCTTGAGCTGAATCAGTGTCATAAGATTCCATGGTGTCGGGATTATCAAGTCTTAGTTTCAGCTTTTTCTTCAAATATTTTGTTGGTTTGGCGCGACGATGGGAATCGGCGGGGGCAAGGTATATTTTCAGACGCATCTTTGTCGCCGTTTTTATCTTGCCTGGTTTTGGTGAATATTGCAGGGGGAAAAGATTAACATGTGCTATGTTGTAACCGCGATTTGTTTGTACAGTCAACAGATCATGCTGCTTTGCGGGCCAGAATGTGGTCATTGAAAAAATCTCGGGATCCGGTTGCGTCGGAGTCTTTGGAGGGCCTACATCTTTACGGAACGCTTTTCTGCCATGCGAGAGTCTGTAGGTGTCGGGCAGTTGGGAGGTATCTATTGCCTTACTGGTAACTGTTTCAATTTTCATTCCAGCGGGGACAAGAATTTGCACAGGTTTAACCGGGATCACCGGCGCGCCAGGCTTGCCGTATCTTTCGAGCCCGTTGATCGTAACAATATCAAAATCACCTTCTGTGACAATATCCGGCTGATCAAAATCATATTCGAGGACCATAACATTGTTGTTTCTGGTCACATGCGGTCTTTTGCGGCCTGCGGCAACAGAAGTGTTGGTGCCGATTAGATTTGAAGCTGCAAATATCGCGATAATTGTTACTTGTAGAAATGGTCTCATTTTCCTCATAACATCTCCTCCTGAAAGTTTTGAAATAGCTGGGATTTCCTATACAACATTGTATATCGACCACGACTTAAGATTACCGTCTTTGCGAAGCTAAGTATCGCTGTAATCGCAACTTACGGATTTATGCACGGAAACCCTCTGCCCTGATAAGGGTATATACCTTAGCCCAGCTCTCACTCCACCGAACCCCTTCTCCAGTAGAATATCAAATTTATCCCGAAAAGTCAAGCTTTTTAATCTCATTTTGAAGCTATTTTGGCCACAATAACAGCAAAAATATGGTTTTAGCAACTGATTATCGTTTCCTTGACATACCTCGCTGAGGTGGACTTAATGGGTTGAATACGATTGACGAAAATAAATACTTGACAATGTTTTTATACTCATCTAAAGTGTATCCTATAAGGGTATACAATTTTTGTTTAAATGTAAACTCCGGCTCTTCTCCGCTGCTGAAGTCCGTAGATTTCAGGCAGGAGAAGGGATATGTACGTGATAATTTAAGGATTTGAGGTATTTAACATGAAGCGAAATTTGCATGCAGGCATCCAGCTGAAGGGCGGTTTGAGTCTCAATGTTTTGACGGATGATGAGGTCAATGAGATCCATCTGGGAACGCTGGAGATCCTTGATCGAACAGGCGTGTTCGTTGAAGACGAAAAGGCTCTGGATTGTTTCGAGTCGGGCGGCGCCCGGGTTGATCGGGAAAGCAAAATGGTTCAAATTCCTCCTTATTTGGTGGAAGAGGCCATTCGTTCCGCTCCTTCTAAGGTGATTTTGGCCGGACGTGACCCAAAACATGACATCGTTTTAGAGGGTAATCGAGTTCATTTTACTAATTTTAGCGAGGGAGTGAAAATAAATGACCTGCAGACAGGAGAATACAGAGCTCCCCTAAAAAAGGATGTGGTTGATTCAGCGCGGCTTATTGACTACCTGGATGAGATCGATTTTTGTGAAAAGGCGCTGGGTGCTCATGATGTAAGCCAACTTACTGTCCCATTACACAACGCCGAAGCCTATCTGACCAATACAACGAAACATTGTGCCTTTGGCCCGGTTAACGGCAAGATGCTGAACAAGATTTTAGAAATGGCGGCGCTTATCGTCGGCGGCTTTAAAAAACTGAAGGAACGACCCATTGTTTCTTTTACAACCTGCCCGGTAAGTCCTTTAAAGCTTATCAAGGATTGTTGTGAAATCATAATGGAGTCAGCCAAAAACAATGTGGTTTGCAATATTCTCTCCATGGCAATGTCCGGCGGCACAGCGCCGGTAACAACGGCTGGAACTTTGGTGACACATAATGCCGAGATCCTTTCCGGCATCACCTTGTCCCAATTGACCCGAAAGGGAGCGCCTGTGATTTATGGCAGTTCAACCACCGCTATGGATCTTAGATTGGCGGCTGCGACAGTCGGGACCCCGGAATGTGCTTTAATCAGCGCCGCCGTGGCACGATTAGCCAGAGATTATCTGCTGCCGTCTTATGTCGCCGGTGGCTAGGGCGACAGCAAAATAGGCGATAGCCAGATTGGTCACGAGAAGACGTTAACCGGACTCATACCCGCATTGGCAGGTGCCAATATGATTTATGGTCTGGGGATGCTCGAAAGCGGCATCACTTTTGATTATGGCCAACTGGTTTTAGATTGTGAATTTGCCCGTATGATTAAACATACGGTTCAGGGATTTCGAGTCAATGATGATACGCTGGCGCTGGATGTTATCAAGGAGATAGGACCCGGCGGGCATTATCTCATGCACGACCATACTTTGAAGGGCATGAGTAGTCAGTCTCGACCTGAGTTGATCGATCGCCAAATGAGAGAAATTTGGGAAAAAGCTGGAGCTACAACCGCTTATGAAAGGGCTGTCGCCAAAGCGAAATGGATTTTGGAAAACCATAAACCTGATCCGTTGCCGGATGATGTTCTTGGCAAGATTCGGGCAATTATTGATGAAACAGAAAAGGAGATGGGCATCAAGAAAGGAGATAACAATTGAGCGACAAAATTCTAATCCGTATGGGAGACGGCGAAAGAATCCGGATGACATCATCAGAGATCAAGGATGACATTCAAGATGGCACCGCCGATGCTGCCAAGCGTGCCAAGATCCCTGAACTCACCGCAGATGAGCAGGAAAGGATGTTCGACATTATGGCCGATCCTTCCCGTATCGTCAGCGTTAAACCTGGTGAAGAGGTGATAGTCACAGATGACGGCTGTGCCATGAGTTTCTATTCCGGGCAAAACGGTGGCGGAGTGGGAGCGCCCTTGAGCCGGATGCAAGCGACTCTAATTTATGAGAGGGCCTGCGGCGCCGATACTACCTCAATGGGACATAGCGACTACAGTTATAAGCCGGTCAAGGCGGTAGTTGATATTGAAGCCAACGATTACTATAATATTTCGCAGGTCACTACTTCACCATTCTTTTATGGGGCCCAACCCAATCTAGGTCTCTACTTCCAACCTGATGGTCCTTGTCCTAACGCGGCCGAATTGATGCCGCTGGGTAAAATTGAAGAAGCCAGGAAATCGCAAGAGCAAGCGGCGGACTATTTAACGAACGATTTGGTGTATGTGGGTAAAAAGTTAGCAGATGTCGGACTGGAAGGATTGAATTTCGATACCTGTGGTTCAGCTGGAGATGCTGACTTTTTGGCGTCATTGCGTGCTGTCGAACAGCTCAAAAAAGATGTGCCGGATCTGCCGATACTTATGGGCGGATCAGGAGAATTCGTTATCGGGATGCATGGAGAACTTAGTTATAACGGCCAAAGTATCGCTGGGATGTATACCCACGATCAGGCCAGAGCGGTGGAAGCCGCCGGAGCTGACATCTTTGGCATGGCTGTCAATACCGTGACTACCGAGTCTGTCCCGTGGAATCTGGCTCGATCCACCACCTACTTAAAGGCCACCACCGAGGCGGTGAATATTCCCGTCCACGCCAATGTGGGAATGGGCGTTTGCGGTGTGCCGATGATGGAGCAACCCCCCATCGACTCGGTGACCAGAGTCTCTAAAACCCTGGTTCAAATTGGCAAAGCCGACGGATTGTAGATAGGCGTAGGCGACCCGATGGGTATGCAAATTGCGCATATCATGGCCTCATGTATGGGCGGCATTCGGACGGCTGGAGATCTGGTGGCCTGGATGCAAATGACCCGCAAAATGAAGATACAAGACGCCAGAGCGTATGTCGCGAAGAAACTTGGAATTGAAGTTATTGACCTTACGAACGAAGAAGTTATGCGTGATATCAGGGAGGACCTGAAAATCGGCACAGTTACTTCGATCGCGGGTAGCCCCAAGGGAATTCGCGCCAAAAAGAAGATAGCGGAACTGCTGAATATAAATATTCGTTCGGTGGATCTGTTTAAGTCCCAATTCGATTAAACGGGTGAGTAGGCGTCATCGAGATGTCTACTCATCAGTTCGAAATAATTATAGTATTTTTTAAGGATAATAACAGATGACAAATGAGATTTTTGAAACAGCTGCGGAGGCGATAGTCAAGGGAAATGCGGCACTGGCGGCCGAGACGGCGAAAAAGGGACTGAGTGAGGGGATCGATCCTTTGGAATTGATCAACCAGGGTTTTGTTCCTGGAATTAATCAGGTAGGCGAGTTGTTTGATGTCGGCTCACTTTTTCTTCCGGAGCTTATTCTTTCGGCTAAGGCCATGCAAGACGCTACTGACATTGTTAACGCCGCTATTCCTGAGGGCGACCGCCAGGTTCAGGGTCGATTTTTAATCGGTACGGTGGAAGGTGATGTCCATGATATCGGTAAAACCATTGTGGTTTCGCTCCTCAAGGCCAGCGGATTTGAAGTAAAAGACCTCGGCCGCGATGTGTCAACAGAACGTTTTATCAAAGAAGCGGATGATTTTAAAGCGGATATTATTGGGACCAGCTCACTATTAACCACTACTATGCCGGCTCAGAAAAAACTTGAGGATGAGTTAAAAAAGGCGGGATTAAAAGAGCGATATAAAACAATGGTTGGTGGAGCGCCGGTAACACAACGTTGGGCCAATAGAATCGGTGCTGACGCCTTCGCGGAAAACGCCATCTCCTGCGTGAGGCTGGCCAAGGAATTAATTGGAGCTTAGGTGACTTAATTCCTGACAATTTTTAAAAAGATGTCACCGGGTGATTACTTCGGCAGACGAAAAAACGATAAAGCAGAAATGTGCCGAGCTCCGCAGGTTACGCTCTAAAAGAAATGCTTTTGAGATAGAAAAAGTCTGTTTCTAAGGAGTGCAGGCCATGGGCAAGATAAGCTGGACAGACATTCAATTCAAACGTTTGAAAGAGCTCAACGCCAATCCCGAAGCAATGTCGGCCTTGTTTGATACAAATGAAGAACGTAATCATTTTTATCAAACATTGGAGAAGAAACTGGTCAAACTGGAAAAATCACGGCTGGATGAATTCCTGACCAGCAAACTTCAACCTAAGCTGTATAAGCTTGAGTGCCGTTTAACTAAGATTCTGAATCAACAGGGATTTTCACGAGTTACCACCCCTACTATTATATCCAGGACTCAACTGGCTAAGATGTCGATTGACCAGCAGCATCCACTTTTCGATAAAGTTTTTTGGGTCAGTGCCAAGCAGTGCCTGCGACCAATGCTGGCTCCAAATCTATATCCGCTTATGTATGAATTAGCAAGACTGGGTAAGATGCCGATTCGTTTTTTTGAGATCGGTCCTTGTTTTCGAAAAGAATCGGATAGCGCCCAGCATAATAGTGAGTTTACCATGCTTAACCTGGTGGAGATGGGCCTGCCGAAAGAGGACCGTCATCAGCGCCTGATGGAATTAGGTCAATTGATCGCTGATGCAGCCGGGCTGAAAGATTATATCTTTGAGAAAGAAAGTTCTGCGGTTTATGGAGATACCATCGATATCGTCTGCGGCGACGACAAACTGGAGATCGCATCAGGGGCAATGGGCCCGCACCGGCTGGATCACGCATGGAGAATAACCGACACCTGGGTGGGATTAGGCTTTGGCCTGGAACGCATGGTAATGATGAAAGAGGGTGGTGATAGTATTGGAAGATGGGGCAAGAGCCTTGCCTATTTGGATGGCATCCGCTTGAATTTTTGATATAATCATGGATCTCCATACCAATTTGGATAACCCAAAAGCGGGAAGGACAGAATTATGTTTTTAACCGTCTAAATGGGAAATGTCAGCTAAATGAAATATGGAGATAGAATGAATAGCAAATTACATTTGTTCATGATTATAACCATATTATGTGTGATGGCAGTGGGAGCCTTCGGTGTTGGGCCCGATGTGATATCGAACGGTTTGGTGGGAATTCGTATCGATACGGGACGGGGCAGGTTTGATGTGATTGATTTGAAGCGGGACCAGCCGATCATTAGTGATTCGCAGATCGGTTTTTCGATCGCACCGTATGTTGAGTTGTCGAATGTCGCACAGGACGCATTTGAAACTGAACAAAAAAGCAGTGAAATCAAAAGTGCAAATTGCGTCAACACTGTCAATAGTAGACACGCATTGAAAAGTGCATTTTCCAAAGGCAAGTCCATCTCAATGATCAGTCACAAAGCCGGTCAGGGCCAATTGCAGGTTCAGTTTACTCTTTACGCGGGAAAGACCTTTGTCGAAATCAGTTTTGCTTTTAAGAATTTAAGCAAACAGCCGGTCCGGCTTCGTCAGGTTAAGGTGATCGATTGTGATCGGTTTATGCCTGGCTGTAACAGGACTTCCCTGCAGTTGCTCAATGGCGATAGTGGTGCGAAAAAAACCACCGTTGTCAACCGTCAGAATATGAAAGCGGAAAACAATATTCTCTGTTTCTTTGCCGATCTGAAGCAGCCGCGTTCACTCGTTGCAGGCGGCTTGACCTACGCCGATTTCCGCAAATATGTCGAGGTCAACAAAAAGGCCCTTGTTATGTATGCCCATGACCCAGTTGGAAAAAGAGTGGATCCCGGACAAACTTATAGATCTGCCGATGGGTTCTATCTTGACGGAGTAACCGATAATCCGTTTGAATCGCTGGAAGCGTATGCAGTATGTTCACAAAAGGCGCGTGGTATCGATCTGAACTACTATACATTCCCATCGACTTGTATGTGGTTTTTGTCGGTTACCCACTTTGGTGGTGATACCGGCTCAACCAACAATACCGTTGGTGCCGTCCAGGAGATGCGGTACATTGCAAACAGTGGATTCCTGAAGTATTCTCCTGTGGCGGTGAGGCTTGTTCCTGACTGTTATGAACAGGACAACCAGCAGGGATGGTGGGACGATAAGCACTGGCAAATGCATGGCCGTAAGGAACGCTGCGTGGTAGAGCGGCATTATGAAAAACCTTATGAAACGACGGAGAAATGGGCAACGGCAGTTAAGGAACTCGGGGGTATTGGGCTGACCTATTTCCAGCCGGGTATCCGCAGCGAGGATTATGCCAAGACCTTTCCCGGCCACATGCTTTATAATCAATCAAACAAATATATCAAAAAGAATGGAAAAATTGTCGGCGATCCCCATTGGGTGATGGGTAAAAGGGGTATCCCGGACCTGATCAATCCAGGCAAATGGTTTCCGGGTTACGGCAAGCTTTTCCAGGAAACCTATGATTATACGGACCCCGACTTTCTGAAGCACTGGACCGAGGTTAATCAAAACCTGAAAACCGGCGGTGTACAGGGCGTTTTCTATGATTACCCCGACCGCGCTTTTGCGGCGCGCGGCGGTTTTGAAGACCGTTACGCAACCGCAACCCATGCTTATCGGAATGTATTTCGGATTGCACGTCAGCAGCAGGGCAAAAATGCTTACCTGCAGGAAAGAATCGGCCCCGGATCGGACGCAACCCTGGAGTTTGTCAGTTCGGTCAGGACGGCGGGCGATACTAATATAATCGATCCGGGCCTTGTAAACCAGGCGGCCATGCGCTGGTATAAAAACCGGCGGCTGACCAACTATGATATGGACGGAAAGGCCCTTGTTCAATCCGGTCATGGAAAGAATATACATAAAATTGGAGCCGTTGAGCGCCGCGCGATTCTGACGTTGAGTTATGCGGTAAGCGGACGTTTACTGTTGACTGAAAGCTTCCGGCTCTTTTCTGATGAGGTCCTGCATGAGTTGAGCCGTATCTATCCTTTCCATGTAACGACCATGTCGGCCCGTCCCTTGGATGCATTTATTCGCAGCCAGCCGACGGTTTTCGATTTCCCGATCTCAGCAAGCTGGCACCAGATTGTCCTTTATAACGGTCCCAAGAATGATAGAGAATTCAAGATTCCCATAAGTGGTGATACGGCTTTCGGGGCAATGGGATTAGATGCAGACCGCCAATACTACATCTACGATTTCTGGAATGACCGTTTTGTTGGCAAAGTTTCCGGCAATGTTCCTATCGAGCAGGCAGTTCCTGCCGGCCAGGCAAGAATGCTCTCCGTTCATGCGGTTGAAAACAATCCGCAGTGGATCTCGACGGATCGTCATGTGATGCAGGGCTATGTGGACCTGGTGAAGAAGCCGGAATGGAACGCGGCAGAAAACACCTTATCCGGCATCTCCTCTGTAATTGGCGGAGAACCATACCGCATTACGCTGGCACTAAACGGATACAGCCCCAAAAAAGTCACTGCTAACGGTGCAATGGCGGACATCACAATTCGATCCGATAATAAAAATCTGGCAGATTTTGTCCTGAAGGTAAAAGAAAATATGGATGTGCCCTGGAAAATTGCTTTCAGCAAGGAAGCTAATTACGATGAGGCGAAGATACCGAAGTACACTCTGCCGGATCCGCTTACGATGGCTGACGGCAGGAAAGTAGTTTCTACGGAGCAATGGCGTTCGAAGCGGCGCGGGGAAATACTCGACTTGTTTAAAAAGCATGTCTATGGGGCTATGCCGCCCGCAATGAGTATCGCACATGTCGAGCGGAACAGTTTTATTGACAATGCATTGGCCGGCAAGGCGCGGCTGCTGCAGGAAAGCTTTTACTTTAAGAAAGACCGCAGCGGGCCGAAAATTGATGTCTGCATTTATCTGCCTCCGAAAACTAAAAAGGTTAAGGCTTACCCGGCTTTTCTGGTTTTGAATTTCTTTGGCAATCATACGATACACACTGATCCGAATATTCTTGTGTATACCGGCCGTGCGAGGTTGAAACCTGAACGCAGCGGCAGAGGGTCCAAGTGGGCAATCGAAGATATTGTCGGTAGAGGGTATGCACTGGTTACTGCCTGCTATAACAATTTTGATATAGATAACCGAGTGCAGGGCCCGCGTTTCGATGACGGGGTTCATCAATTGTATCCGGAATACCAGGGACACAGCGATAATTGGGCGTCTATTGGTGCGTGGGCCTGGGGGATGAGCCGTATACTTGATTACCTTGAAAACCTGGAATTTGTCGATGCCAAACGCGTTGTTGCTATGGGGCATTCGCGGCTGGGTAAAACGGCGCTATGGGCCGGTGCGACGGATGAACGGTTTGCCTTGGTTATAAGCAACAACTCCGGATGCGGTGGTGCGGCGCTGGCTCGGCGGCGTTTTGGTGAAAGCGTTTGGAGAATTAATACATCATTTCCGCATTGGTTCTGCGGAAAACACAAAGAATATAACGATAATGAAAATGCCATGCCCGTGGATCAGCATATGCTGATATCGCTGATCGCGCCTCGGCCGGTATACGTTGCCAGTGCTATTGAGGACCGGTGGGCTGATCCACGCGGGGAGTTCCTGTCGTGCGTCGGTGCGGACGGGGTTTACAAATTGTTGAACACCAGCGGACTGGAAAGCCATGAGTGGCCAAAGGTCGAAAAACCGCTGGTTGGGAGAATCGGCTACCATGTACGCAATGGCAAACATGATGTGACTGAATATGACTGGGCACAGTACCTGGATTTTGCCGATAGATACATCAAGTAAGGTTAAAGAGTTTGCTGTTTTTTTCATCGATCTTCCATCATGACAATGACGTCCTTATGTCGAGATACTGGTGTTACTTTCAGCAAGGGATTGATTGTTGAAGAATAACCATAGGTAAATGTATAAATGCCAAATGTCAGTTTGAGTAAGAGAATTAAGATATAAAGAAGATTATGGTAAAAAGAAATATGATGATTGCATGTTGTGTGATTTCTGTATTTATGGTTGCAGGTTGCGGAGTTTTTGCTGGTGAAAAGATAGAAAAATAAACAGATTATCTTGTTAAGTAGAATAAAATGTCCATGTTAGTCGCTATCATCGGTGGAAATCTTCAAGGGGTCGAAGCCGCCTACCTCGCCAAAAAAGCCGGCTGGGATGTGCTTGTGATTGATAAAAATCCCCACGCAGCCGCATCGTTAATGTGTGACCGTTTTTTGCCGTTGACGATTACGGCTGAGAGTGATCTGCATAAAATTCTTAAAGGTGTTGATTTGATTATTCCAGCGCTGGAAAATGACAGTGTTCTTGCTATTCTGCAAAAGTGGTCCTTAGAGACAGTGATCCCGCTTGCCTTTGATATGGATGCTTACGCAATCTCGTCCTCAAAAAAGAGATCGAACCAAATATTCAAAGAGATCAATATTAACGCCCCCAAGCCCTGGCCCGAATGTGATTTTCCGATAGTGGTCAAACCTGACGGAGAAAGTGGAAGCGGGGGGGTGAAAATTATCCATAACGAAAAAGAACTGGCTTTAAGTTTCCCGACAGAAGACTCCCTAAGCCAGATGGTGGCACAGAAATATCTGGAAGGACCATCGTATTCTATTGAGATAATTGGTACTCCCGGAAATTATTCTGCGCTTCAGGTCACCGAATTGCACATGGATAGCGATCATGATTGCAAACGCGTCCTAGCGCCGTCTGGATTGGAGGCGGCACTGGTGATTGAATTTCAGCAAATGGCGATTCGTATTGCCGAGCATATCCAGCTCAAGGGATTGATGGATGTGGAAGTTATTTTGCACGATGGACAATTAAAGGTGCTGGAAATCGACGCCCGTCTTCCCAGCCAAACTCCTACCGCTGTATTTCAATCGACGGGCATCAATATGGTAAAATTATTAGGAGAGTTGTTTTTAACGGGAAAAATGAATATTAATAGTTTTAGCCAGCCCCAAACGACGATTTATGAACATATCAAGGTGACAAACAATCATATTGAGGTGGCCGGAGAGCATATTGTAAGTGGTATCGGCCCCTTAAAATTGTTTCAGGGACTATTTGGCGCCGATGAAGTGATCACCAATTTTCATCCCCATCTAAACGAATGGGTCGCTACGCTGATACTTAAAGGGAAAAACACCGAAGAAGTTCTTGACAAAAAGCAACAAACATATGAGAATATTCGCGACAAAGCCGAGCAAATCGCTTATTGAATCCGCGTCAAAAACGATTGACCGATAGCTCATGAAAAAATTGACAATCGCACAGGATATCGAATGACACGATTACGTACTGAGGATATTGAACATATCCGGCATGAATTGAAAGCATACGATCAGCAGTTGTTGAATAAGACCGGTAAAACCTTAAAAGGAATAGCCCTTCACGCCCTCGGCCTGGGCGATTCTGAGTTTGAGGAAATTATCAAATCAAACAAGGTCTGCATTATACCATTGACATGCGGGCTGGGAGTTATCGACGGTTTTTCCGCTACTGTCAGCGAAATAATCGGTCATCTTGGTTTTAATTCATTCACAGCCCAAAATTCAGATGCGGCTGGAATAGCGGAAGCTTTTGAGAAAAAATCCGATATTTTACTTTTAGCCGATGACAATCGTTTCGTAGCCATAAATGTTCATACTAAGTACGTTTCCGATAACATTGAGATGACGGCCAAAGGTTTTGTAGCGGGACTTGATTTAATGGCCGCCGGTCTCAAGGGAAAAAACGTTCTGGTCCTTGGCTGTGGGGAAGTAGGTTGTAACACCGCCAAAATACTTGTTAATATGGGTGTTTCGGTTTTTGTGTGCGACATCGATCCTGAGCTTGCATTGACTCTGCAGAAAGAGGTTGCCGATACTCTCAAAACCACCATCCAAATAGGCGATGACTGGCGTTTGACACCGGAAAAATACCAGTGTATTATTGACGCTACTCCCGCGGTCGATCTTATAGACGCGTCGCTGATAACGTCTGAGACCTATGTCGCAGTACCCGGTGTGCCATGTGGATTAAGTTCGGAAGCGAGAAAAAAATTATCTGGTAGATACTTACATGATCCTCTCCAGATCGGAGTGGCTACCATGGTGATAGACGCTTGCAGACAATAGCAGAAAGAAATACCAATGGATCCCGAAAAAAAAGCCAAAACACCCGCCAAAAGGTACTATCGCAGGCGCGTTCATCTTCTTCGCTTAATTGAAAAAATCAAGCTATGGCCTTCCCGAAAAGGAATTCTGCATGGAATTCGCTCGATTGATAAGTTGGGAGATCAGGCTAGAGTTACCACCCACTGTAATAAAGCTTTTTTAATAAATAATTCCAGGAACAGCAGGGCGGCCAGATGGCTGAGAAATAAGCTGTTTATTGGGGTGTGCCCGCAATGCGGCATACCTGAATGGAAAATGGAAAAATACGCTTCAACCCGATTCTCTCGCCATCAAGGTTCGCTTTTATTGGAGGATCAAAAAAAAGGGACTGACTCGGCAAAATCATGATCAACTATTGCATGTATCGGAAACAGGCGAGCTGGATTTTAAGCGTTGATTCAACCATGACTGATATTCTTGGCTAGATGCCGCTTCCAGCCCATTTTCCCTCAGTATGCTCTGAATACTCGCTACCGTCCGTTTCCCGTCCTCGATATCCAAATCACATTGCGCAACTCCAGCCAATCCCTGGCCGGGGGGTATTAAGGAGGTAACTACATTGGCGCCAGCCGCCAGCTTTCGGCCAAGTTCGGCAGACCCTCCAACATCAAGAGAGGCGGGGATCAAGCATTCCGGAAAGACCAAACGCAACAAGGCAATGATAAGTAACTCCTTTGAAGGATCGGGAGAAGGAAAATGTTCCATTGGAGTTCCCTTTTGGGGCACAAAACTCATCGCTCTGGCCTGATCCGCTCTGAGCTGGCGCATAACGGAAATGGAATCAGCGATATCGGCTGCGGACTCTCCTACCCCAACCAGCAATCCTTCCTCAATCAATAATCCCAGTTCTTTCGCTCTTCGCTTACTATTGATCCGAATGTCATAATCCTGCCTCGTTCTTAATTTTTGATACAGTGCGCGATTATGGGTTTCTTGATAACAGGCGTACCAGATGGCGCCGGCGGCGGAAAGTTTACCAAGAACAGCCTCGCCAAGCACACCGGCGGATATCATGACAGGTAAATTCGTATTTCGCTTGACCGACTGGATCGTCTCAAGCAAATGCTCAAACCCTTGATTGCCGGCCTGGAAAATTTCCGGGTCTTCTCCCATGGTCAGGTCGATTAGATGAACACCTGATTCAGACAAACGCCGGGAACAGTCAATGATCTGAGCCGGCGACTTGCGATAGCGGATAGCGGCTGAATTGTTCTTTCGATACAAACAAAAATTACAGCTGTTACCGCAATAGGTGCTAAAGTACAAAAAACCATAAAGAAAAACACGATTGCCAAAATATTCTTCTCTAAGTTTCCTGGCGGTTCTAAATATTTCCTGTACCTCATCCGGTCCAGAAAGAGCCAAAATCCATTCCATGTCAGATCCGGACAAGGGCTCGCGCTGCTGAGCTTTATCTAATATTTTTTTTAATTCCATGATGCGCATAATTCCAGGAAGAAACAATAAGAGGGGAGCCCCGGAGTCGCACCGAGCTACGGGGATTTAGAGTCCACGCGATCACTTACGATCCACTCCCCTTTTTTAATTGAATTACCTCAGGAAATCCTGAAAATTAATTTCACCTGGCATTTCCCATAAATAATCGTATATCCGGGGTCAGCTTACGCTGCCAAGCCTGATTCCTGATAGGATACCAAATCTGCATTGAAAAGTCAAGCTTACCGGCATGTTAGAATCCAACTGCTGGATCCGGAAGTCTAAACAAAGCACCAATTGTATTATTTATACAGATCTGTCAGGCGTTTTGCTATTCTCCCGATATATTTCGTTTTTATTTTCTTATCGATTAACGGCTTTATAGCTTCGATTGCTCCTTTTGCGTCATCACCGATGCTTTTTAAAACATTTAACGCGAAATGAAGTTCCTCATCCTGCGGGTCATTTTTTCCCAGCTCATTTTTCAGCAATTCTACTGCTTCATTTTTACGCCCTGCCCAATACAAACCCCTGGCAGCGGCGATGCGAACGCTCGGTTCGTCATCTTTTGCTGCCCTTTGCAGTTTCTCTATATCCCGATCAGTCATCAGTTGACCAAGCGCAACCACCGCCCAGTACCGCTCAGAAGGATGGTCACTTTGGAAAGCTTTATAGATAGTATCTCTATCGGAAGGTTTCGGTTCGGTTGAGATTATTGCGATCTTTAGCAGTTTCTTTGTAAGTTTTTTGCCGCCGCTGCTATGAAGGATCGCATATTCACTTCCATACTCTTTTGCCAGACGTTTCATTATCGGCTCTAAAAGCAGACCCGTATCCCGTGTTTCGATCATCCAGTCACTAAGAGCTTTTTCGAGCTGTTTTTTGGTAGCCGCATATTTTGCATCGGCGGCGAGGTTCTTCGTTTCCCACGGATCCGCTTCAAGGTCATAAAGCTCTTCGGTCGGTCTGCGATCTGCCATCCACTGCGCCTGGGCATCATTAAGTTCTCCCTTTGCATACAACCTGCGCATCTCCTTCATCGTGTTGCATCGCTCGGCATAAGTAAGGTATGGAAAATAGGGCGAAAACGGATTAAAGTTGCGAATATAGCGATACCGCTTGTCCCGAACTGAACGTACCATGTCATAATTCTCGTCTATGCGGCCGCGCGCTCCGAAAATATATTTTCGTTCCCTGGGCAGATTCCGTCCGAGGAAAGCTTGTCCCTGCATGTGTTCGGGAACTTTAAGCCCTAAAAAGTTCAGCAGCGTCGGGCCAAAATCGATAAAGTTTACCAGCCTGTCATCTGTACTGGCAGGCTGGGCCTGATGGCTTACCCGAAACTGCTTTGGTATCCGAACAAGAAGCGGAACCAGCGTCCCCGAATCATAGAGCCACCGTTTCGCGCGAGGCAAACCATTGCCGTGATCAGACCATATAAAAACGATCGTGTCTTCATCAAGTCCGGCCTCTTTAAGTTCGCCAAGCCGTTCGGCGACAAAATAGTCAAATTGGGTAATGCGCTCATACAACCTCGCAAAGTCCCGTCTTACCGCAGGCGTATCAGGGTAGATCGGCGGTATCTTCATATTCTCAGGCTTTTGCCACTCGGATTCCTTTAGCTCATCCGGATGAGTATTATCAAAGTCTGCACTGTTCCACAGTTTCGACTCATGTGTCAATGTGAAGTTAAACACCGCAAAGAACGGCTTGTCTTCGGGTCGGTTTTTCCAGTGTGCTTTCTTGCTGGACTCGTCCCACGCTTGTTTGGGAGTATTGAAATTATAATCCTGCTTGGAGTTATTAGTGCAGTAGTACCCGGCCTGGCGCAGGTATTCGGGGAAACATTTTATTATTTCGGGTTTGGTAGCCTTGCACCGCATGTCGCACGAGCCAAGGCTGCTCGGATACATGCCCGTGATTATTCCCGACCGGCTTGGAGCGCAGACGCCGTGGACGGTAAATGCGCGCGTATATCGAACGCCTTCGTTGGCAAACTGATCTATATTGGGTGTGATGGCGTTATTATCGCCGTAACATCCGAGGTGCGGGCTTATATCCTCGGTGCTGATCCAAAGTATGTTCGGTTTCTTTCCGGATGTTTTGGCTTGAAGATTAAGTCCTTCAACACAGCCGCCAAACGACAGTGCTGCCGCACCTACTCCGGATGCTTTTAGAAAATCCCTGCGTGTAACCGTCATACGTTTACTCCTTCCACTATTTCTTTGTGGCGTTATAATTGGGATTCGGCCTGGGCATTTTTGCCCCCATTTTTTTCTGCCATGCCTTCAACATTTCGTGCATTTGCCTGGCCTTTTGGGGCATTTTTTTCGCCAGGTCGTTTTTCTCGCCAATATCCTCGGCAAGATTATACAACTCGATCCTATCATATTCGTAGAACACGATCAACTTGAAATCCCTCGCCCGGATCGCCGCACCCGGCGTCCATGTCGAACCATGGTAATGCGGATAATGCCAGCAGATTGCTTCTCGATCAAGCTGCTTCCCCTTCTTGATAACAGGCAAAAGCGAACACCCGTCAGTATGGAGCTTGGGCTTTAGCCCGATCCCGGCCATCTCAAGCATAGTCGGAAAAAAGTCCATACTTACAACCGGTTCTTTACTCACCGTACCTGCCTTCGTCAAACCGGGCGCACGAATAATAAGCGGCACACGGATCCCGCCCTCATAGCACCAGCCTTTGCCGCTACGAAGCGGAGCATTACTTGTAGGCCCCGGCCTGCGAGTCGTCGCCAGCCCGCCATTGTCGGAAGTAAAGATCACGACAGTATTTTCATTGATCCCCATATCATCAATCGCATCCATCAGCCGGCCGATATTGTCATCCATCCCCTGCACCATTGTCGCATAATCGGGCCTGTCCTGCCAAAGCTTTGTCTTGCCATCATGCTCTGTAACAAAATTAGCCATATCTTCCTGGCCCATATCTGCAAGACGTTTCTTATATTTCTCCAGATGCCTCGGAGCGCTTTGAATAGGAGTATGCACCGTATAATAGGCCAGGTATGCCAGAAACGGTTTATTCTTATCGCGATTTTTCAAAAACTTGATAGTCTCATCCGTCAGCCGATCCGGCAAATACTCACCTTCGGGCCCGTTTTCTAAAGCTGGATTCTTATACGGCGAATAATAACCGCCCGGCGGCGAACCTCTGTGATGGCCGCCCTTGTTAATATCAAAGCCCTGATCCTCGGGGCAGAAACCATTGTCGCCAAGATGCCACTTGCCGGCAAAGAATGTCTGGTACCCGTTATTTTTCAAAACTTCGGCAATGGTAACTTCTTCATGAGCAAGTTCATGGCGATCCTGTGGAGTGATGAGTTTCGGATTCTTTCTAACTCTGCCCTTGATCCAATCTGTAATATCAACACGAACCGGATGTCGGCCCGTCATGATCGCAGCCCGTGTCGGTGAACACACCGGACAAGCGGCATACGCATCAACAAACTTTATGCCGGATTTCGCAAGCCGGTCAAGATTAGGCGTATCGTGAAAAGTACTCCCAAAACAGCTAAGATCCACCCACCCAAGATCGTCAACCAGCACAAAAAGAAAGTTAGGCTTCTTGCCGAGTGTTTTGGCCCGAAATCCAAGCCCTTCAGTACAACCGCCAAGCGACAGCGCCGCCGCACTTGCTCCGGATACTTTTAAAAAATCCCTCCGTGTAAATCGCATACGTTTATCCTTTTGGATTATTCAGAAACTGAGATTTCCCATTTACATGTTTATAAAACATAATTCTGTCGGCGGGTTTTCGAATTTTTTGGATAGTTCATCCTTTGGTCCCACCCTGCAGCTCGAATGGATGTATGGCAAAACAAAAAGATATTTACCGGATTGAATATTGCGTATCTCAGTGTTATCTTTGTAAGGCAGATAAACAGTGGCTTCGGTATTGGCTGGGATCTCAATGTCTATGATAAGAGAATCGTCAGTCTTTCGCCAATTGCTTGTTATTTTACCCCTGATCGAATCGTAACTGCAATTAACCCATTGCAGGTCATTTGGTATTTGAGGCCTTATGATAATGCGATCAAATCCTATTGCATCAGGATGCGGCTGTATACCGCCGAGCCAATTATAAAACCACTGCGACACCGAGCCGAACATAGGATGATTGTGAGAAAATGTATTGTCACTATATTTCCAATGTTCCCATAATGTAGTTGCGCCATTTTCGAGCATATGGCCCCATCCCGGGAATGTCTTCTGGTTTACGATATCATACGCAGTTTGGCCGAAACCTTCCTGCGACAGAAGCTCAAGCATATATCTTGTGCCAAATATCCCCGTGGTAAGATGGCTGTCATGATTACTTATATCATCCAAAAGATATTTCACCGCAGCAGGGCGATTCTCTTCCGGGAGAATATCAGTATACAATGCGAAAGATTGACTGGCTTGTGTGCCCGGTTCGCATTTACCTGAATCAGTATCGACGAAATTGTCATTATAGGCTTTCTTTATTTTTTCTGACAAGGCTTCATACTTTTCTGCATCCTCTTTAACCCCGAGAATATCAGCCATTTTTGCGAGCATTTTTGCGCTTTGATAATACAGAGGGGTTACCATAGGAGCTGTTGGTTTTTCAGTTAACGATTCATGATCGCTAAGGCCGCTGTTAATGATATTTGTAGGATTGTTTTTCGTAACAAGATCAAGCCATTGTTTTGAGGTTTGATACTGCCGCTCGATAATTCTTTTATCGCCATAGTATTGATATAATTTAAGTTGTGTATGCGGATGAGCCATCGCCCAGCCTACACCACAATATTGGATTCCGACCGAAGGAGCGGTATCGGTAAGCATCCCATCTTTCAGTTTGGCGTCATCCCAGTCCGTAACGGCCTTGGCATAAAAGTTCGACATATCATAATTGTAAATAAATGCCTCATTGGTATTGACCAGATCGCCGCCATAGCCAAAGCGTTCACGATGCGGGCAGTCAGACTGCACACTGAAGATATTGCTCAAGAATGTCCATTGACATATCTTCTGAATTGAATTGAACATTTCATTTGAACAGGAAAAATAACCCACTTGCTTTACATCGGAATTAAGCCGCAGCCCTGTTGCCATCTCAAGTGTGGGCTTGACGGGACATCCGGTGATTTCAATATATCGAAAAGCATGGAAAGTAAAACATGGTGTATAGACTCCCGAGCCGTTGCCGCCGGCTATGTAAACATCTTTTTGCCATGCAACACCCGGATGAGATTCAAGAGAATCGTTTGCTTTTCCTTTGATCTGGCCGCAAACACTGGTCATCGGGTTTAAGGTGCCGTCTTCATAGAGCAATTCGCCATAGCGCAAATTCACCCGAGTTCCCTCTTCCAGATCGAATTTGAACGATGCCCACCCCGTAAAGTTCTGGCCCATATCGACAATGTAAACACCTTTTTCGGGTTCGGTAATTTTGATCGGTTTGATTGTTGCGGTAACCCTGACAGGCTCTAAAGGCTGGGCCACAAGTTTACCAATAGGCTCGGCGGCTTGGGCAGCATTTGGCCATGCAGAGTCGTCAAACCCCGGCTTATCCCAGCCGGATATTTCCTTACGCCCATCATATACTTCACCAAGATAGATGCTGTTGCGAAGAATAGGGCCTTCGGTTACCTTCCAGTTTTCATCGCTGATGATTGATTGAGTAGAACCATCGGCATAAGTGATATGGAGTTGAGCAATAAGCCTTGGCCGGCCAACCGGCAAGTTCTCCCGAATGTTCCTGCGTCCCCACATGCGCAACGGTAGTGGATTGTACCACCCATTGCCAAGTGTGATGCCAAGGCAATTGCCTCCGTCTTGTAACTTCCCTGTCACATCATAGGTACTATAATAAACTCGCTTGGAATACTTTGTCCAGCCAGGATCAAGTAAATGATCTCCAATACGATTGCCATTGATACTTGCTTCATAATAGCCCAAACCGGTAATGTAGAGCCTTGCCTGCTTAACTGGCCTATCTAAAACAAAATCTTTCCGAAACAATGGAGCAGGATCGAACTTATAAAAATCGTCATCGGTGAGAGGATTCTTTTTGCCATCATTGATCCATTTTGCATTCCAATCATTTTGATTCAAAAGAGCGGTCTCAAACCAGGCCGGTCTGCTCCAACTGCCGCTATTGCCGTCTTTATCCCAGACTCGAACCTTCCAATAATAACGAGTGGCCGAGCTAAGCGGTTTACCCTGGTAAATTACCTGAATAGAATTGCTCGAAATAACTTTTCGGCTATCCCATTGAATCCCCCTGTTGGCTTTGAGGTCTTTGAGGCTGGTAGATGCGATCACTTGATAGGCAGTCTGTCTTTGGCCTCTAATATCTGACTCCAGGGTCCAGCTAAGACGTGGATTCTCTACGTCTATACCTAATGGATTAACCTGATATTCACATCGCAGATTTTCAGCTGTTAATGTTCGAGAAAGACTCTTTTCCACCAATGCACAACTGCAGCAGCATAGCAAGATGGAAGAAACCAAAAGTAAAACTGTAAAACTTTGACAAGATCTAAATTTCATAAAAAGCTCTCCAAACTTAAAGTTACGCCGCATCCTCCTGAAAAAGTGCCTGCGGGACTGTCTTTACGGTTACCAACCTAATTCACCCCAGGTTGCAAGTTGATAATATCTCAGATCCTCAAGACCTTCAGGACTTATAGGGCTGCGCTGCGGCATTTTAAATCCGCCACCGGGCTCCGCTAAACCTTCTTCGGCCATCTTGATGGTTTCCTGCCCGAATTTGTAGTAACCTACATGACCGTCGGCAAATCCGTTTACTGAACCGCCTCCGTGGTTGATATTGGGGACATTCCACCACATGACCTCACTGTACCAAATTGCGGAGTAGGCGTCCAAGTTATATCCGAGTTGGTCAACGAAGAAAAATCTTCGCGAAGGGGTCTTGATAACACCAATTTTCTTATATACCTTTGGGCGGCCGGAATCATAATAGACCGAATCAATAGGAGGATCCATATAATGTTTTCCCCACCATTGGCCGCCCATGCAATAACTTCTCAGTTGCTTCTTATCTGGATCGGTAGGACATTGCCATCCTTTAGTATTTTCAATATAATACCACAATTGACCTTTACGGAGCTCGGTAATTTGGTCCGGAATAGGTAATCCACTGGTTGGTCCACACCAGCCCGCTCGCCAGACGCCGTTGTCGTTCCAAGTATTGGTTGAGCTGGGCGTGAGAGTGTCGCTGTCTTCGGCATATAAGATGGCGGCTGTTGCCAGGCTGCGCAAATTGGCCGAACAGCCAATTCTTTTTGCATGATCTTTGGCCTTGCCAAGTGACGGCCCCAAAATAGAAAGCAGCAAGGCAATAATTGCGATGACCACCAATAGTTCGATAAGGGTAAAACCCTTGTTGACAATGCTGGTAGTATTCCTATTCATAACTGCACTTTATATTTGCCCAAACTCGCTTACACCCACAGATAACCTTATAGGTAATCTCACTTTTTGTCAAGGATAAAACCACCCATTTTTTCGACTTTTCAGGTTTTATTAAGGGCCACTCCAGCTCAACCGTTTCGTCAAAATCATACCAAAGATCCTTTTCACGGCTGTTTACTTTCTTTTTGTTTATTCCTTCTCAATCACCCAGTCCTTCGGTGCTTTGAAGCCTTCCCGGCCTTGGCGGTAATCGGGCACGCCGTCAATTTTCAGGCTGCGAAACTCCTTCAGGCATTTGAGCAGTTGTGCGGCGGTCCCCGGGTGTTTGGCGATGAGATTCGTTTGTTCGCCCGGGTCACGGTCAAGGCGAAACAGTTTGACCGACGGTTTCGTCTTCAAATCGCCCGTCAGTGTGGCCCTATCGAGCGTCACATCGAGTACACTGCCGCCCAGGACAACCAGTTTCCAGGTTCCATCGCAAACAGCTGTTTTGTCCGCACTTCCCTGGGCGATATAACTGAACCAGTTACGCTTCGGTGCTTTGGCCTTGCCGCGGAACACTTCAAGCATGTCGCGACCATCCAGTGGATTGGGATCAGGATCGGTGATACCGGCAATACTCTTGACGGTCGGATAGACGTCGATGTAGCCCATCATAGCGTCGATGGTGCGTCCACCACGAATTCGTGCCGGCCAGCGCACAATGGCCGGAACGCGTACGCCGCCTTCGTAGACAGAGCCCTTGCCGCCGCGCCAGGGGCCGTTATCGCTGTACTGTATACCACCGTTATCGCTGAAGAAAAGAACAAATGTGTTATCGACAATCCCCTTGGTATCAATTGCCCCAAGAATCTTTCCGATAGCCTGGTCCATGGAATCAACCATGGCGGCGTAGATTCTCTTCTTCTCGTCATCGATGTTGCTGTACTTGGCAATATCCTGCTCTTTAGCCTGCAGCGGCAGATGCGGCGCATTGAACGGCACGTAGAGAAAGAATGGCTTGTCGATGGGGCTTTCGTTGATGAACCGCGCCGCTTCACGACCGATCAAGTCAGTCGAATAACCTTCGTCGTGACAGGTTTCGAAGTTGCGATGCCAGTCGAGCTCGCCCTCGCGTTTATGGGTAAAGTAGTCGAACGAGCCATTGTAGTGCCCGTAGAAATGAGTGAATCCTCGGTTCAGAGGAAGATACTTTTTCTTATAGTGACCCAGGTGCCACTTGCCGATGACTCCGCGACGTTCGTATCTGGCCTTGGCCACCAAATCTGCCAGCGTCCGTTCGGTTGTGGGCAGACCGTACTTTCGCCAAGGCGTAATCACCGCTTCGCCCATTCCGTATCGAATTGGCCAGCGTCCCGTCATCAGTCCGGCACGGGTCGGCGAACAAAGGGGACAGGCATGGAAGTTTTCCAGGCGAACGCCTTCGCGAGCCAGGCGATCGATGTTGGGCGTGGCGATCCTCCCACCGTGATATCCTACATCGGCCCAGCCCAGGTCGTCAGCCAGGATAATAATGATATTGGGTTTGCCTTTCGGTTTTTGAGTGGACCGCTTAGGTGTTTGAAGATGGCAAGATGCCAATGGCACAGATAGTGCCATCCCGGCATAAATGCTGCGTTTCAAAAACCTGCGTCTCGATATGTTATTACTCGTCATAATATCGCCTTTCAGTTTCGCTTCTCCTCTTTGAGCACGTTTTGCAGCCAGGCGCGGGCTTTCCAGCGGCCGGTTTTTCATTTGTCATGGGCGGTGTGTCAAGATCGCCGGTAGCGGCTATTGCCGAAACAGCAAAAAGCGTTAGCAATCCAAGCACAGGTAAATTTTGCTTTAATATTCTTTTCAATTTTCCAGTTCTTTCGCTCTTCTCTTGTCCCTATCATCATGTTGGGATGATCGCTCCGTGCTTACGGAGAAGTTTGTGGATTTCAGTAAGAGGAATTTCCAGCGGCGTAGTTCCCTTCTTTGCTGCAATAGACGCCGCGGCGCCTGCTGCCTGTCCCATCGCCATGCAGGAGGCCTGTACGCGCAAGCCTGAGTTTGCCAGACGATCACTGGAAACACAGCGGCCTGCGACGATCAAATTGCGACTTCCTTTAGGTATAAGTGCACTAAGAGGCACCGTCGGCACAGTACCGGGTTTTAGTGGTTTAGGCCTTACGCCGGTTTTGGTGTGAAGGTCAACCGGGTAAAATGCGTTGCAAATGGCATCGTCAAAACGCCTGCCGGATGTGTAATCATCAACCGTAACCATTGTTTCACCAACAATCCGATAGCTTTCACGGAAGCCGGCCTCGGGCTGCATATGCATCAAACGTTTTTTCTGTTTCCTGACTCTATCAAGAATGGTCTTGCGACCCTTCAGGTTTGCTATGGTTACCGTGCGGGAATTCGACGAATCGGCGCTGTGAACATATAAGGCATCCAGCAAACCGGTGCCGGGACCGTTCGGCCGTCCGGGGTTATTTGCCTTGTCCAGTTTGAACAGCATTGAGCCGGGCTGGGTTTCTTTTCCGCGAAGCCGCGGCAGATTCAGCATGCCAACTACCTCCGCCCCTCCTGTACAGTCAATGATCTGTTTGCACAGAACACGACGCCGCGTCCCGAAACCGAAACAATCGACCTGCCAACCATCGGCGGTTTTGGTAATCGCCTGGGGAAATTCGTAGTAAGCGATCTGAACGCCGGCCTTTTCACACTTTTCTTCTGCGAGTATTGGATATAGGAACTGGTTGACCCGCACCTGGTTCATCCAATGGCGTTTGGGCACCTTCGAAAAATCAGGCAGCGTTCCGCCGTCAAGTTCGACGCTTTCCTTGACAAGTTCCCAACCGATACCGGCAATGATCTGTTTGCCCCAGGCATCGAACAAACCGGGAAATGAGACACCGCCGGTAGTAGTTGTTCCGCCAAGCTTGCTGTTGCGTTCCACCAACAAGGTCTTTGCACCGGCCCTGCCGGCCTGTATCGCGGCAATAGTTCCGGCCGTACCACCGCCAACAACAAGCACATCAATATTGTTGGTAACGTCGATATCGGCTGAAAACGCTTTCTGCTTAGACTCAGCACCAATCGCAACATTGGTCGTTGATGCCGCAATAAACCCCGCAGCACCAGCCATTGAACCTTTAAGAAAATCTCTTCTGTCAGCCATTCTACTCTCCATAATTAATTCCACCTATTTTTCTTATTTCCCTTTGGCTTTCCACTTTTTCATAAGATTGACATTATCTTCAACTTCCTGTGCATATTCAGTATTGCCGTGTTTCTTCCGACCATCAATATAAGCCTTCATATCGCTGTCAAACATTCCCTCTGATTCAGGGAACCTGCCTTTGTCATCTGACTCGATGATCCAGTTTGCAAGGATACCACGCATTTGGCGAAGTTTTTCCTTATACTCCGGCTTGGCGGCAAGGTTATAAACTTCCCAGCGGTCTTTGCTCAGGTCGTACAATTCTTCTTCGGGACGTGATTGGGCCAGGTGCAGTGATTGTACTTCATTGAGTTTACCTTCGGCATGGAGCTTACGCAATTGTTTCATAAACGGTTTGTGATCCTTATAAGCGCACGGCTGTAAGTAGGGCCGTTTGGGATAAAAGTTCCGGATATACTTGCAGTTACCCTTTACAACACTGCGGATCCGATCGACTGTCTCATCGCAGCGGTCACGGGCACATACAACATACTCCCTGGGTTGAGCCTTGGGGCCAAACAGCGGTCTCGCTTGCATATAGTCAGGAATGTCAATTCCCGCAAAATACAACGATGTTGCCGCCATATCTATATGAGCGATCATATCCTTGACAACAGTACCGGGTTTAATCCGGCCCGGAGCCCATACAACAAACGGTATCCTGGCTCCTTCATCGTAGAGGAACTGCTTGCCCCTCGCCTGGCTGATACCGTGATCGGTGATGAAGAAGATGACTGTATTGTCGAGCAGCTTTTCTTTTTTGAGCCGTCGCATAATGCTCCCGACTTCTTTATCTGTATATTGCACACTGTTGAGATATTCAGCCCAATCGTTGCGGAAAACCGGATCGTCAGGATAATACGCAGGCAAACTCACCTTCTCAGCCGTGACAAGCTTATTGAGTCCGGGCTTGGCTTCATTGTTATACAATTTTGAATTATTCCTCAATTTACCGCCGCGAAGCTGGATCTGTGCGAAAAACGGCTGGCCCGGCCTGCGGGCCGACCAGTCAGGCCCGTCGTATATCGCCTTGTTATCGAAGACGAAATTATAGTCAGTTTTTCCGTATCGTTTAAATTGCTGATTGGTATTGCAAGTATAATACCCCGCTTCCTTAAACAACTCAGGGATAAGTTTTATATGTGCCGGTAGTGTGTGTTTGACTGTCCCGCGGCTGCTGCGATGATTATGAGCGCCAATTGCCGTCTGGTACATACCCGTGATCATTGCCGACCGACTCGGCGAACACACAGGAGCCGTCACATACGCATTTGAAAAGACCGCCCCTTCTCTGGCCAACCTGTCAACATTCGGAGTACTGACAAGCTTCTGTCCCTGATACCCAAAATCACATGACATATCTTCGACAATGACCCAAACGATGTTAGGCTTTTTACCGGATGTTTTGGTCCCAAATTTTAGCCTCTCAGTACAACCGCCAAGCGACAGCGCCGCTACACTTGCTCCGGATGCTTTTAAAAAATCCCTGCGTGTAATATGCATACGACTATCCTCTCGAACTATTCTTCATCTGACATTCCCCATTTAACTGTTTATAAAACATAATTCAGTTCTTTCGATGCAAATAATCTTATCCAAATACCTTGAAATCTCAAGGTTTTGGTTTTTCGGCACCCCCCGGACACCTTTATTTTTCTCAATATCCCTAGTGGTTTTTTCGGATTCGCCTTACGTTTCTTTGACGAACTTGGCGCCCTGTTTGTCGTTGGATACTTTGTTCCACTCCTTTAGAAACTTACGATGCGCCATGAGTACATTCTGGAATTTTGGATCGTCCACCAAATTTGTCATTTCTCCTGGGTCGTTCTTCATGTCGATCAGAGATTCATTGTTGTCATCCGAATTATCGACACAGTATTTGAACCGCTGGCTCCGAACCATTTGAAACCAGTTATTCTCAGATACAACATAGCGTCGCCATCCATCGACAGAAATGCCTTTTGCAAGCGGGCGAAGGCTTTTTCCAAGTAAATGAGCAGGCTTACTGGCCCCGACGTAATCGCAAATTGTCGGCAGGATATCAAGTCCGGTCGAGACCAGATGTTTCCGGTCGGTTCTGCCGCCAGAAATAACGCCCCTATATTTTAGAATGAGTGGAACGCCTACCGATTCTTCATAGTGAAAACCCTTCGATGCCAATCTGTGGCTTGCATCCATGTTTCCGTGGTCACTGGTAAAGATGATGAGCGTATTGTCTTCGAGTCCGGCCTTTTTCAATCCATCAAGAATCATGCCGATGTGTTTATCGACTCTCTCCGTCAGGCGGCGGTATATCCAGCGATTGATCCGCCAATCTCGTTTGTCGTACTCCTTGCGCATCGTGCCGGATGGAGTCGTAGCTGTATAACTTACATGGTCTTCAACAGCAGCCCATTCATCCTGCGGTATTGCATAGTTTTCAGGAAGCGGCGGCAACTGCTCTAAGGGAAGGGCCGATGCTTCTTTGTACAGCGCGAGTACATTCTCCGTATTCTTTTCTGTGTGAGCGCGGTGAGCAAAGCAGATGTCATGGGGATTAATGAACGATGCGACCGCAAAGAAGGGCTTGCCCCGCTTCTTATTTATGAACTCGAGGCAAGCTGACGGCAAACGGTCTCGCGAATCTTTGTGGTACTCATCGTAACCGGCATTCTTTTTCCTGGGTACCAGAGATTTGCACATGTGCACTTTGCCGCCGTAGAACGTATCGTATCCGGCTCGCTTGACGATCTTGCCGAGCGAGTTGTCATCTACCTCAGTCGGGAGTTTCTTGATTTGCATGCCCGGTCCATTGCTGGTTGCTCCAAGCCGGTTCGGCATCATCCCTGTCGCTATGCTAATGCGGCTGGGCACACATACCGGATTACTGCAATATGCCCTCTTGAAACGGATGCCATCCTTCGCCAGAGAGTCCATAGCAGGCGTCTTCAGCCATTTGTTTCCGGTACAGCTCATCATACCGGCATGTTGCTGATCGGTCATGATGAACAGAATGTTGGGCTTATCCTTAGGTTTCAGAGTTGACTGCTTAGCAGTTTGAAGCTGGCAAGATGCCAGCGGCAAAGACAATGCCGCACTTGCAAAAATGCTCCGTTTTAAAAACTTTCGTCTGTTCATTTTACTAATCCTTTCTTACTGCCACTATTTCTGGAATTGCTTTTCTTCTTTTGATTCAAGTTTTCTCCCGTCGGACCTTTGTCAAAATCACTCCATTCCGGGTTAATATGTGCTGTTGAAGTTGTGGCAACAGGTTTACGATTTTTTTCAGGAGCGGCCAGTACATCTACAGCCATCCTGTGCCACTGCTGAACCATTGTTTTCAAACGCTCCGGTTGCTGTCTGGCAAGGTCATTCAACTCAGTGCGGTCATCAGCAATGTTATAAAGCTCCCAGGGATGGCTGCGAAAGCTAACCACTTTCCAGTCTCCATCTCGAAGTCCGCGATCCTTACTAAACAACAGGTGTATGGGCGGACGTTTGCCGAGATCCTTACCCGCAAAGATCGGTGCAAGCGACACCCCGGAAACCGGACTCAGCTCCCGGCCCGGCCATTCTGCAGGGATCGGTGCCTCGCAAATTTCGGCAAGTGTCGGCAAAACATCGATAAGATGAGCCGGATCATGCACGATAGAACCGGGCTTGGTTTTTAGCCCTGCAGGCCAATGAACGATAGCCGGAGTGCAAATACCGCCTTCAAACTGATTCTGTTTGTAGTAACGAAACGGGCTGTTGCGCACCCACGCCCAACCGGTGGTGTCGCCCCAGGTAATATCAGGCATGTACGGCATCTCGTCGATCTTTCTCTTGTTGCGGTTCCGATCAAAAGGACAGGAGCCGTTATCGGAAACAAACAGGATCATCGTATTGGCCAACTCACCAGCCTTTTCCAGATCGGCAACCAAACGCCCGATCTCCTGATCGACACGATCAATCATCCCTGCTAGTGCCATCATCCGCTTTTCTTCAAAAGTCTTCCAGTCTGCGCTGAGCTTATCCCATGGGCGAATATGCTCCGGACGCGGCGACGCTTTTACCTCCTTGCCAAAAAGCCCAAGTTCGACCTGTTTTTTTAACCGCTGACTGCGAACTTCGTCCCATCCCTTTTTGTACTGACCCTCGTATTTCTCGTAGTCCTCTTTCAAAGGTTGAAGTGGCGCATGCGGTGCGTTGAAGGCGACATAGAGATACCACGGCTTATCAGTTTTCCGCGCCTGGCCCAGAAAGTCGATAGCATGATCAACATTTGCCACGGTCGTATAGAATCCTTCTTCAGGAACATCCCACTTTTCACCATTAAGACGAAATGTTTTGTCACCTTTGTAGTAGTTGGTAGAACCGCTGAGATGACCGAAGTAGCGATCAAACCCGAAATCCGTGGGTTCCTTTTTCAGGTGCCACTTACCGGCCATCATAGTAAAGTACCCGGCCCTGGAGAGTACTTCGGCAGATGTCACAGCCTTATTCAAACTTGAATTGCCTGCCTGATAACAGTAAGCCCCAGTAAGCAAAGATACCCGCGACGAATGACACTTAGCCGTGTTATAGAATTGCGTAAAACGCACCCCGTTTGCGGCGAGACGATCAAGCGTTGGCGTCTCAATTTCACTGCCATAGCACCCAATATCAGAAAAGCCAAGATCATCTACCATCACAATAAGTACATTGGGACGCTTACCATTGGAAGCAGTCATTGCACTTGACTGAGATGATTCATTACACCCCGCCAAAGACAATACCACAACACCAACTACAAGATTTATAAGAAACTTTCGTCTGTTCATTCTACTACTCCTTTTTTTTCCTACTGGATTTGGCTTTCGTTTTTCCTGTTGGCTTTTTGGCGCTTAGATCGTACTCTGGGTTGGGTATAGTTGATACGGGGGCCTTGGTATCCTTTTGCCATTTTTTCAATTCGGTGTGAAGGTTTGCTGCCAGTTTGGGCATCGTCTTTACCAGGTTTTTCGTTTCACCGGGATCGTCTTTAATGTTGTATAGAGTAATGCTGTTGTCTTCGTGCAACTCCATCAGTTTATAATCGCCCCGGCGCATGGAGGTCGAAGGAACCCCTCGCCAGCTATAGGTCCTACCGCCTGGCAGATCGATATTAAAGCCCCGACCAGACAGGTACAGCGGATAATGCCAGAAGATGCTGCGCTCATCGATGGTCTTTCCCATTAAAAGCGGGGAGATATCCGTACCGTCGACCGGTTGCGTAGTGGGCAAGTTCACCCCAGCCAGACTCGCAAACGTAGGCAGAAAATCAACACTGGTAATCGGTGTATCGCAGGTCGATTTGGATTTGATTGTTCCCGTCCACCGCATACAAGCCGGCACACGGACACCAGCTTCCAAAAGCGAGCCCTTCTCACCGCGCAGCGGATCAAGTTGTGCAACTCTTGATAGCCCGCCATTATCGCTAATGAATACGATAAGGGTATTGTCGCTGAGGCCAAGTTCGTCAACCTTTTCAGCGATGCGGCCAACTGAAGTGTCAACGGCGTCGATCATGCCGGCATAGACCGGATTAAAATTCTGTCGTTTGCCTTCCGGTATCTTATCCAATTTTTGCTGGTATTTGGCGACAACGTTTTTGCGCGCGCGGAGAGGTGAGTGAACGTCCCAGTGGCAAAGATAAATAAAGAACGGTCCTTTCTTGTTATCCTCAATAAACTCGATTGCCCGGTCGGTAAGCTGCTGAGCAACGTCTATATTCCCATAGAATGAACCATTGGGACCGCCTTTTCCGTTGGCAGAGCTGATATCGAATCCCTGCGTGTTATCACCGAGATGCCATTTACCAAGCCGTGCCGAAGTGTAGCCGGCCGTCTTAAGCACCTCTGGAATGCAAATGAACTTCGGGTCGAGTGAATTTGTGATTGGAAACTGATCAGCGGCCTTTTTCGCCAGATCCTTGTCCTTACGTTCACGGGCCGGAACCAGCAGCCGCATGTATTTCGTATTACCTTTAGATCTGCCGCTTGGCTGGTAGATCTTGTGCCGTGGTGTATAGGTTCCGCTCATTATACAGGCCCGTGTCGGTGAGCAGTTGGGCCCGCCGCTATAGGCATGCGTAAAAACCATACTCTGCGACGCAAGCTTATCGATATGCGGCGTCTCGAAGAATTTCGCGCCCGCAAATCCAACATCTTTCCATCCAAGGTCATCAGCCATGATAAAGATGATGTTAGGACGCGTACCATTCAAAGCGGTCATTGAACCTGATTGAGATGACACATTGCACCCCGTCAAAGATAACGCCGCGACACCGGCTCCAAGATTTTTAAGAAATGTTCGCCTGTTCATTTTCGCTTTCTTTTAAAATTGTTGATTTGTGTTAAATCTAGCTCGAAAACGCAAGTTTTCCGACTTCATTTTTAAGCTATTTCAGCCACAATAATGCTCAAGGATTTCCTGAAACCTCCTCGTATGAATACACTACAGACGAGTGTGCCATTTAGTTTATTGCATTATTTTTATAAAAATCCATTTTTAAGTAACACATTGTATCACATACTCGTCTATATGGAAGATGTTTCATCGCGTAAAACTTATATTGGAAACCTTGAATTTTTGAGACTAATTTGATATTCTACTGGAAAAGAGGCCCAGCGGCGCAAGCCGAACTAAGATATACAATGTTAAGGGAATACAAATGAAAATGAACAGCAAACGGTCGATAACAGCGGCACTTTTTACTCTTATGGCAGCGTTACTGACCTCCTGCTCACTTGCAGCAGGCCATGGAAAATCAACTTCTACCAGAATAGATTTTAACCGCGACTGGACTTTCGTTAAGAGCTCGGCCGAATGGACGGACGACTTTATTGCCGAGGCCAGGGCGATGGAGCCTGTGATCCTGCCTCATACCTGGAACGAAGATGATATGGCTCCCGGTTTGAAAGATCCCTATATCGGAAGCGGTTGGTATCGGAAAAGTTTTGCCGCACCCAGCCTCAAGCTCGGCCAGCGTCTGCTCATTAAGTTTGAGGGCGTCAACAACTGCCACAAAGTATGGGTAAACGGCGGCTATGCCGGGGGGCGCAATGGCGGATTCCTCTCAACCCTGCTCGACATCACCGACCTGTTGGATGCCGGTGACAATACGATTCTTGTCCGGGCTGGACAGGAAATACGCCCATAAGATCTCTCTCGTCTGGAAACCTGCCAGCGAAACTTACTACATGTTCTACAATGCGGTTGGCAATAAGGGCAGAGGCATTGGCCTGATAACAAGTAAGCCGCTTGTTAAGCAGCAACAGAACAAGCCGGATGCAGTCGCTGGCAAATCCGCTGCCGGTTCAGCAAATCCTGTAAATTAACCTTATTACAGCTTCGTTCCACAATATTTGCAATATTTGGCATCCTGGTCATGGCCTTCAGCGGCGCATTGTGGACAGACCTGGGAGGATTTTTGTTTATATGTCTGTGATAGCTCAGCAGTTACAATCCCTGTGGGAACAGCTATTATCGAATACCCCAGAATCATTACCATTGCCGCCAGAAACTGTCCCAAACCGGTGTTCGGCGATATGTCACCATACCCAACTGTCGTGAGAGTGACAATTGCCCAGTACATACTGCGTGGTATGCTTGTAAAACCATTTTCCTGTCCTTCGATAGCATATATCAAAGAGCCTATAATAATGACCAGAGTCAGAACGACAAAAAGAAAGACAAATACCTTCCGACGGCTTGCATACAGAGCTTTCTTCAGCAAATTAGCTTCTTTTGTATGGTGTCCGAGCTTGAGGACTCGAAAAACACGTAATACCCTCAGAACCCGAATCGTCACGAGATAGCGGCTGCCGTAGATAAACAGGCTCGTATATGTCGGCAGTATCGCCAGTAAATCTATAATCCCAAAGAAACTAACTGCATATCGAATTGGCCTTCCAATACATATCAATCGCAGGACATACTCGATTGTGAAAAGAATCGTAAAAAACCATTCAGCCGTAGTCAGTAAACTTCCGTACGTTGTTCTAATGGAACTGACGCTATCAAGCATAACTGTTACAACACTCAGCAGAATGCATATTATCAAAACTATATCGAACCACTTGCCAGCCGGTGTATCCGATTCGAAAATAACTTCAAACATAGTTTTACGCCATCGGCTCCTGGCTTTGTCCTGGATAGAATCGTTCATAACAGAATCCTTTATTTGCAGCTATTTTTTCTATTTGAAGACTGTAATAACAACACTGCGATTGCCAGATGCAATGTGATAAATATGGGCCAGGAAAAACACGAACTATAATCCGGCTCTGTTATTTTCAAACCGCCGAGGCAATACAGAACTATGATCATTAATACCAAACCGGCGATAACCGCTGTCCTCAGAAGCGTCAGTTTTATAGTATTACTGATAAGCAGTCGTGCCGCTATCAGGAGCATTGTTAGTGATGTTATGAGCGGAGCCAAAACCGGGCTTGCCCATGTAATGGGTATGAGAAATAATATGTCCCAATCCAAAATTGAGGATGGCCAGTTAAGCAGGAGCTTAAGCCATAAGTAATAGAAAATATCCCATACGGCAAAAATAATCAGAAAATATGCCAAACGATGCCGCCAATTACTGACCATAAGCCATGAAGCCGTAAGTATTAGAACCATTGTAGCGGCTTCTCTTCCTATTTCGATAAGTACATACCTCTCGGCACCAGGCATTTCAAGAAAATTTATTATCGGAAAAGTGAATCCATCCGGGTAAAAAATCGCCCGAAGATACACAACTACCACCGCCTCAATATAAGCGAAAGCGATCGTGAACAGAGCAAGAGTTATCAGCCGTCTAATAGAGATTTTATCAGAATTTTTCATTTATATCCGCTCCGCTATATCTATGCTAAGTTTTGTCTTTGTTTTCATGGATGGTTCGCTGCAGGAGATGTCCGATGATAAGAATAATTACCAGTAATGCCATGAGGATCACTGCGGCATATGAACTATAGGATGCAACGCTATCATGAAACTTACGCAGAAAAAAGGCCCAGCCGAAGATCGCCATATAAGTGCCAGTCAGCACAACGGTCATGTTAAGCCATAGCCGCAAGCCAAGCATAAATCCGATCACACAGCCAACCGCTGGGCCGGTCATCCAAAAAGGAAACCAAACGAAAACAAATAAACCGATAATACCATGCTTTCGGATCATACCCTCATGGGACTCAGCCGCCTTGCGGGCACGCTCAAATATGTTCTTGAGCCAATCGATCACCAATAGGCGTTGCCAGCTGAATACAAACAAGGGATAGAAAATAAATACCATAATTGTTTCAATTATTATACAGCATGGGATAACCGTGCCATGCCCGAGATCAAGGGAGTATCCAAAGGCCATCCCAGCAGCTCGACCGAACATAATTTGAGTGGCGGTCATTCCAATGAGAATCTGAGAAACTTCCGGAGAAAATACTAATTTAATCCCGAGCCATAAAGCGTATATAAACGCCAGAGCAACTCCAGCCAGCAAAAGGCGACCTTCTGAACTGGCCAGAAGTGTTGTTTTAAACGGTTTTTTCTGTTCCAGATCCGTCTTGCCTGCGATTTGTTCGGTCTTTTCTTCCATATCATGATTATACCCGCCACATGCCTGGTTCGCAACCCTGAGTAAAATTTCCATAGTATGCGATACTATATGGGCCGTGGGCCGAGGAGGTTTGCTGACTTTTTTGTCTTGACCGTCCGGTCAGAGTGGTGTACAATCCCGGTAAGTCAATTTTGGGATAATTTGAAAGGGCGGAAAAATGTGTGAATCATGTGGGTGTACACAGAGCGAAGAACCCGTCGAGAGTGAAGTCTGTTCAGGCTGTGGTAAACCAACAGCCGAATGTACCTGTGAACCAGAGTAAAAATAGTTACCCTTGAGACTTGCTGGTTTTTTGAGGTAGAAAGCTTTCTATTCTTGTTTTTTAATGTGAGGTGTTGCTATGCCGATTGAGAAGAAATTCAAAATATACAGGCGTACCTGGAAGGTTGCTGGTTTAGGAGGCAGTAAGGAAAAAGATGTCATTCCTATCAACGGTGCAAAATTTAAAGATGTTCTAAAAGCTATGCGTGAGAAAGGATATGCACGGGGAAAGCCGGTGGAAGAGGGAATGCGATACCCTCATCATTCCATCAGAAATTTAGCTTTAGTTATATGTAAAGAGAAAAAAATTATTCATGCTGAGTACGAAAGCGAATCGGCATTAGGACAACTCGTCAGCGATTTCAATCTTACTACATATAGAAGCTTTTGAATAAATTTACAAAATTCTTTGTTCTTGAAATATAGCTGGGCTTACTCTTAACACCCTCGATCGGATCTTGTCACCCAAGACCCGCCTGCCTCCCTTCTTTTATGCGCCAAACCGCATGTGGAAGCAAATTTAGGACTGAAAACGAAATTCTTGACAATTCAAAGTGGCTCTGGTACGGTTCTGGCCCAATTAACTTGATTATGAGATATTATTTATGAAAATCAGGTTGGTAATAATCGTTATTATAATATTGTCTGGCGTGTTGGGAGTTTTTAATATTTCCAAGGCTGCAGATTCCTCGGAAAATCCCGAGGGAATCCTTTCCAAATCAGATAATACTTTTGCCGGGTCGGTGAGCTGTAAGAGCTGCCATGAGCGTTTCTATAAACTATGGTCGACCTCACATCATGGTCTGGCAATGCAGCAATACACTAATGACTTTGCCGCGGGAAACCTTACAAGCCATGATAAAACAATTGAGATCGGCGGGAGTAAATACCAGGCGAACGTCAAAGATGGCACTGTGAAAGAAACTAGGGCCTCCGGGACGGCTAAGAAATACAAAATTGAACAGGTTCTTGGCGGAAAGAATGTTTATTATTTCCTTACGCCTCTTGAGAAAGGTCGTTTGCAGACACTTCCGCTCGCATACGACGTTCGGCAAAAAGAATGGTTCGACACCGCTGGGAGTGCTGTACGTCATTTCCCAAATATGAGCGACGGTGACAGTGCGCTGGATTGGCGAAACCGGGCTTATACTTTTAATTCATCATGCTACGGTTGCCATGTAAGCCAGCTTTCGACAAATTATAATTTGGAATCCGACACATACCATACGACCTGGGCAGAACCGGGTATTAATTGCGAGACGTGTCACGGCCCCGGCCTCGAACACAAAAAGGCTTTTAGCCAGGCACCAAAAGGCGATCCGCCGGACGAACTGAAACTTATCAGTACAAAGGGGTTCTCTGCCGAGCAAACAAACGCCATGTGCGCTCCATGTCATGCCAAAATGAGACCAATTACAACTACATTTAAGCCCGGTGATCGTTATTTTGACCATTACGATTTGACCGCATTTGAGCATCATGATTTTTACCCGGACGGGCGCGACCTTGGCGAAAACTACACTTATACTCTCTGGCGGATGAGCGGATGCGCCAAATCCGGCGAACTGTCGTGTATGCACTGTCACACATCAAGCGGAAGGTACAGATTCAAAACCGAAAATCATAATAACGCCTGCATACCATGCCATAATGATATTATCGCGAACCCTGTCAAACACACGCATCACAAAAACGAAGGCCAAGTAAGTAAGTGCATTTCGTGCCATATGCCAAAAACGACTTTCGCGCGTATGGAACGCAGCGACCACTCAATGTTTGCTCCGACGCCTGCGACTTCTATTAAGTACAAATCGCCCAATGCCTGCAACAACTGTCACAATGACAAAGACGCTGTATGGGCGGATAAATGGGTGTGTAAATGGTACGGGGATGACTACCAGCAGCCGTTTCTTGATCGGGCGGAACTTATTGATTCAGCGCGGCAGCGGGACTGGTCACAACTGCCGGAGATACTCGAATATATAGGCGGTAAGGGTCGCGATGAGATATATGCAACGTCTCTTATTCGCCTGCTTATCAATTGTCCGGATGACAGGAAATGGCCGGTAATCCGTAAATCTCTTAGTGATTCGTCGCCATTGGTTCGCTCAGCAGCCGCAGTCTCGCTGTTATACGATACTGCCGGCCAAAACCGTGAGGCACTGCTGGAAGGGCTCAATGATGAGTATCGGCTGGTTCGTATTAATGCTGTATACGCCTTGTCGCTATTTCCGGCCGCGGCGTTTAGCCCGCAGGAAAAGCAACTGCTCGAAAAAGTGTCAGCTGAGTACGTAGAATCATTAAAGGTTCGCCAGGACGACCCGATACTTCATTATAACCTGGGGAATTATTATTCCAATAAGAACCAGTTGGATAAGGCGATCCAATCTTATCAGGTATCCTCAAAGCTCGACCCGCATAATATTCTTCCGCTGGTAAACGCATCAATAGTATATGCAAATCTCGGCAGGGGCAGTGAATCCGAAGAAATGTTGCGAAGAGCCCTCAAGGCTGAACCTGATAATGCCGCGGTCAATTTTAATCTGGGTCTGCTGCAAGGTGAAAAAGGAAATATTGAGCAGGCTAAAAAGCATATGCGAACGGCCTTAAAGGCGGATGAGAATATGGCGGCCGCTGCTTATAATCTGGCTGTCATGCTGGCAGGTGACGATCTCGATGAGGCTATTGTTTGGTGCCGAAAAGCAGCGAAGCTTGAACCTGAAGAACCAAAACATGCATATTCATTGGCGTTCTATCTCATAAAAAATAATAATCCGGAACAAGCCGTTATTATACTTGATCGATTAATCGCCAGGCACCCGAATTATATCCCTGCCCAGCAACTTCGCGAGTCAATCCTTAGTCAAAACTAACAAAAAAAGCTTCATATCGATGATACAAAACAAAATCGCCCGCCTGAGAGTTATCCCAGGCGGGC